>Ga0116156_10000582_pt1 | contig 38764 bp, 38 predicted proteins | sample AD_UKC045_MetaG_FD_89891 | JGI IMG/M metagenome (GOLD analysis project Ga0116156, IMG submission 89891) | Active sludge microbial communities of municipal wastewater-treating anaerobic digesters from USA - AD_UKC045_MetaG | ecosystem: Engineered > Bioreactor > Anaerobic > Digestate | place: USA...
AGGTCAGAGGCTCTCCCGAGGCCCGTGCCGCCACGCCGGACCTTTGCAACAACATCCAGGTGCAAGGACGTCTCCTGGACCTCCCTCGTGTTGGTGCGGGGGCAGTATCGGTCAGGTGGGAGGGGGCGGGGATGGAAACGGTGTGGAATTGCGCGAGGTAATTCGTAGTGGGTTGAGATTGCTCGGGTGTTTGTCTGGAGGCGGACACGCGATTCCGCGGAATCTGATCACGTTCACCGCATGTGGCTCGGTGCATTTTCAATGCACCCTACGTTTCCCCATCATTCGCTCGTCCACGCGTAAGCCGGGATGAGCGGTAGACTCGAGGCTAGTCTCGGGCGCCGCGTTTGGGGCGCCAGCCTTCGGGCATGTGGGGGAAGTTGGGGACGCCTTCGAAGGCGTTGTCCGGGACGTCGGTGCCGAAGACGTCGAGCGGGTTGTTGGCGCGGCGGGCATTCGAGCGCACCTCGACGGCGGTGCGCTTCAGGCGGTCACGCATCAGCCACATGCCGATCCCCACGCCGACGACGCCAACCGCCGCGACTGTCAGGACTACCGGTACGTGCTCGCGTTTCACCATGGGACGGTTCCAACCGAATTCTTAGCGCCTCGACGCCATCGCAGCTGCGATCGTGCCATCGTCGAGATGATCCAGTTCCCCGCCCACGGGCACACCGTGAGCCAGGCGCGTTACCTTCACGGGCAAATGCGCCAGCCTGTCTGTGATGTAGTGGGCGGTCGTCTGTCCGTCCACGGTCGCATTCAGCGCGAGGATTACTTCGCGCACATCTGGGTCGCCTGCCCGTTCTACCAGTCTGGCAATGTTGAGGTCTTCAGGACGAATACCATCGAGAGCCGACAAAGTTCCCCCGACGACGTGATAACGTCCACGGAACACCCCGGCGCGCTCCATGGCCCAGAGATCCCCGACCTCCTCCACCGCGCAGATAACCGATCTGTCCCGTCCCGGGGCGGCACAGATCGCGCAGGGATTTACCGTGTCGAAGTTTCCGCAGGTGGAGCAGATCTGGACCTTGGCGGCGGCGTCCGCCAGGGCTGCGGCCAGCGGGGTGAGCAGCTGGTCCTTCTTCTTCAGCAGGTGCAGCGTCGCCCGCCGGGCCGAGCGCGGCCCGAGGCCGGGCAGCTTCGACAGCAAGTCGATCAGGCGAATGATTTCCGGGCCGGCCGAGCGATTGATCATGACGAGAATCGTATCCGTTTCACCCAACGGACATAGTCCTCCCGGGACCGAACAGGAACTCCCCGAACGGCGGCGCTGCGTGATACCGCCCGCATGTGGCGGCGGAGCGTCTACTTCCTCTGGCGCTGGGCCTGCTTTGCGGCATCCCGCAGCTCCTGGAAGTCGGAGCGCAGAACGTAGTCGCGCACGAAATCCACGCCGACGACCCGGCGAACGAAGCTGGCGAACATCCAGTCGATATCGCGCCGGGAGACCAATCCGCGCCGTGTGAGCCCGGAGACGAATTCAAAGAAATTGAGCAGATCGATCAGCTCGCCCTCCAACGCCTTCGGCATGCCGGGCGTCGCCAGCTCGGTCTGCAACGCCGCGAACTCAGGCGAGTCCGGGTTGGCCAGCACGAAGCGGATGCGGCGGTAACGGTCGGACTCGAAGAACATGCGGTAGAGTTCGCGCACCTGCTCTGTCTGGCGCATGCGTTCGGAACGCAGATAGCGGAACAGGCCGAACAGACCTGCGAGCAACGCAACGAGGAAGGTGAAAGCCGAAGCCCAGTTGCGCGCGAGCTCGGACCAGTAAAGGCCGGCGTCTGCACCGTTTGAAATCACTTCCATTGCGACCACTCCCACGCACCGTCGCGTGCAGGATCACGGATTGCTGCGCGAGAGCAAGAGCCCGAGCTGAGGCTCAGCTTGTCTTCAGCTTGTTGCAGAGATTTGTCTTGGACGGCGTGGTGGCGCGCCATTCGTATTCGAGATGCTGCAGGTCGCGGATGGGCTGGCCATTGCGCGTTGCCGGAATGAATTCCTGCGCGGTGAGGCAGCGGACGGTTGGCTCCAGGAAAATCGGATCGCTGCACACGCCATCGGCGCTGAGCACGCCGCCATCGGGGCCGATCTCCAGATCCATCTGGCAGCAGCCGGACAACTGCTTCTCGCGCGCGGGCTTGGGATAGCGGCAGGCGTCGGGGCGATAGCCGCCAGCGAACTGCGCCTCGGTCTTCTTGCCTGTCTTTGCGGCGGGTTGCGCCAAGCTGACGCTGGTGATGCCAGCGAGAATGGCGACGGACGCAAGGGCAAGGCGAGCGCGAATGGGCGGTCCTCCCAATACGGGTAGGCTAAACCGCCATTGCGTGGCTTGGCAATTCGCGCTGTAGGTCCGGCATGCAGTTCACCCTTCTCTCCGTGCTTGATTATGCAGGCGTTGCAATGTTCGCGGCGTCGGGCGCGCTGATGGCCGCACAGAAGCGCCAGGACGTGGTGGCGTTCATCTTCTTCGCCGCGATCACGGGCGTGGGTGGGGGTACTTTGCGCGACCTGCTGATCGACGCGCCGGTCTTCTGGGTGCTCGACCCGGGCTATGTGATCGTGTGTACGGTTGTTGCGGTGCTGGTGTTCCTGACGCGTGGGCGCGGTATCCACGAGCAGGGGCTGTTGTGGCTCGATGCGGTGGGGCTGTGTGTTTACGCGGTGGTCGGCGCCGCGAAGGCGCTGTCGCTTGGCGTGCATCCAGTGATCTGCGTCGTCATGGGCGCGCTGACGGCGACGTTCGGCGGCATCATCCGCGACGTGCTGGCGGGCGAGCCATCGATCCTCTTGCGCCGCGAACTCTACATCACGCCGGCGACCATAAGCGCGTCAACGTTCATCGTCCTGCGCATACTGGGCGTGGACTGGGCTTGGGCCAGCGCAATAGCCGTCGTTGGCGGCTTCATCGTCCGCGCCGGCGCGATCCAGTGGAAATGGCACATGGCGGCGTTCGAGCCGCCGAAGGCGAAAGATCGCTAGGCGATCAGTCGTCCCGCACCGTGCGTTCCTTGCGCTCGTGGCGTTCCTGCGCTTCGAGGCAAAGCGTGGCGATCGGGCGGGCGTCGAGACGCTTCACGCCGATCGGTTCGCCGGTCTCTTCGCAGAAGCCATACTCGCCCATCTCGATCCGGCGGAGAGCCGCCTCGATCTTGTTGACGAGCTTGCGTTCGCGATCGCGGGTGCGGAGCTCAAGGGCGCGATCGGCTTCCGACGATGCGCGGTCAACGAGGTCCGGGATCGGCGCCACGTTTTCTTGCATGCCGGTGATCGTTTCGCGGTTGCCCTGAAGGATCTCTTCCTTCCAGGCGATCAGCTTTTCCTTGAAGTATTTGAGCTGCTTCTTGCTCATATACGGCTCGTTCTCGGTCGGCTTGTAGGTGGCCGTCTTGGAACTCATTGCTGTATGCTCCCTAGGCCGGCCCATCCCCAGGGCCGCCTTAGCTGGGCGGGCTATATATAGGAGCCGCCCCACCCCGTAAATGTCCCGCATCAGGTCGGATTGATGCGCGGTATATTGTTTTTGTTGCAATTTTTTGACCGCGCCTGCACGAGCAGATTAACGCGTGAGTATTTGCTCACCGATTGGGGAATTGCCGCGGCGCAGCAATGCCTGATTATGCGGCTATCAGGCCGCTTCGGCTTCGCGTTCCAGCTTGGCCGCTTCGACCGCGACCCGGACTTCCGCCCAGTTCAGCGTGTCGTCGAGACCGATATCGCCGGTCGCGTCGCGTTGTTCTTCCAGCGCGCCCTTGAGCATCGCCAGGTGACCCTTGGAGGGACCATCGCCGAGCATGGCGAGCTGCAGGCGATCGAGCGCATCGAGCATACGGCGACCCTTGCGCAGCGCACGCGCACGCGCTTCGGGACCGCCGACGCCTTGCAGCGCCATCAGAGCGGAAATTCCGGATACGCCAGCGGCGGCAGACACGCCCGACGTGGCTGCACGCGGGGCGACACCGTCTGCGCTGAGCAGGCGGCCGAACCCTTCGGCTGCGGGTTTGGGACCGCTGCTGCCAGCGGACGCCGATGTGGACGAGGTGGAAGAGACCTTCATCGCGACACTCCTGCCCGGCAGATTTGGCCTAGTTGGTTAATGGCGGCTTAAGGAACGTTTCGCCGCGGGAAACCATGCTTAAGGCTTTGTTGCCGATTTGGGGGCGAGAGTGACTTGAAACGCTGCGGCCAGAACGGTCGGACATTTTCCGTCACCCGTACCCTGGGATTTCATGCGCGTGTTCGCTCGCACCATTGCCCCCCGTATCCTGGCATGCCTCGCTGTTGCCGTGACGCTGGCTGCGCCCGTTGGGGCCGGTACGCGCCTGAAGGACATCGTCGATGTCGAAGGCGTTCGCGAGAACCAGTTGACCGGCTACGGCATCGTCTTCGGCCTCAACGGCACGGGCGATTCCATCCGCAACTGCCCGATGCTGCAGCAGGGCCTCGCCTCGATGCTGGAACGCCTCGGCATCAACACGCGCACATCGAACGTGAATACCAAGAACGTCGCGGCCGTGATGGTCACGGCGAACCTGCCGCCCTTCGGCACCAATGGTTCGCGCATCGACGTGACTGTCTCGACCATGTGCGACGCCAAAAGCCTCGAAGGCGGCACGCTGCTGGCGACGCCGATGATCGGCGCTGACAGCCAAGCCTATGCGCTGGCGCAGGGCTCCGTGGCGGTTGGCGCGTTCACGGCGTCCGGTAATTCCGGCACGTCGCTGACCCGCAACATCCCGACCAATGGCCGCGTGCCCAATGGCGCGACGATCGAACGCGAGCTGAAGTTCGACATCGCGGCCCAGCCCGAACTGCGCCTCTCGCTGCGCAACCCGGACTTCACGACCGCCTCGCGCATTGCCGGCGCAATCAACTCGTTCACTGGCGTCAACGCCGCAGCGGCGCTCGACCCCGCCACCGTGCGCCTGCGCCGCCCGCCCGCGTTCAGCGACATGTCCGCCTTCATCGCCCAGATCGAAGGCCTGGAGATCGAACCCGAACAGCGCGCCCGCGTGGTCATCAACGAGACGACCGGCGTGATCGTCATGGGCGAGAATGTGCGCGTGTCGACCGTCGCCATCGCGCAAGGCAACCTGACGATCCAGGTTCAGGAAACGCCCGGCGTCGCCATGCCGAACTCGTTCACCAACGCACCGCCCGTCGTGGTGCCGCAATCCAACGTCGCGGTTTCGGAAGACGTGGCCAAGCTGGCGATGGTCGGCGGCAATGGCGTGCCGCTGCGCGAGCTGGTGACGGGCCTCAACGCGCTCGGCGTATCCCCGCGCGACCTGATCGTCATCCTGCAGGCCCTCAAGACATCTGGAGCGCTGCAGGCAGAAATAGAGGTGATGTAATGGCGGACATCGCCCTTACCCCACCCCCTGTCGACGTCATGGCGCAGAAGAAGAACACGCTGTCCAACGACGCGGCGAACGTCAAAACCCGCGCCCAGGCCCAGGAAGTCGCCCGCCAGTTCGAGCGCATGTTCATTTCGGAAATGCTCGCCCCGATGTTTCAGGGCCTGCAGACCGATGGCCCCACCGGCGGCGGCAATGCCGAGGCCACCTTCCGGCCCATGCTGATCGACCAGTATGCCGACGCCATCTCGCGGAGCGGCGGCATCGGGATCTCCGATTCGGTCCTCAAGGAAATCCTCCGCATGCAGGGGCTGGAGTAATGTCCGACGCCATCGACCGCGCCACCCAGCTTCTGACCATGACGCAACGGCTCGTCGGCCTGATCGAGGTCGAGATCGAGGCCTTGAAAGCCCGGCGCGTGCTCGGCACATCGACGGACTGGGAGGAAAAAGAGCGCCTCGTTCACGCGTGGCGAATCGAAGTCTCCAAGGTGAAGGCCGATCCTGGCCTGATCGGCGGCATCCCTGACAGGCTGAAAGCCGATCTCAGGACCGCAGCGAAAGCGCTTGAGGATGGACTTGAAGCTCACGCCCTAGCCCTGATGGCGACAAAGACTGTCACGGAAGGTCTGGTTCGCTCGATCGCCAATGAAATCGCCTCGTCTCGCAGCGCTCCGGCAGCTTACGGACGCAGTGGAGCCGTTAACGCGAGCGCCAACCGTGAAGCCTCGGGACTCGCGGTCAACGCAAAGGCCTGATTCGATTTGTTTCGGTGGCGATGACTCATGAGGCGCCAGCCTCGGGTTATGACTTTTTTTACGCCTGAGGCGCCTTGCCCACTTGATCAATTTCCCGTCTCGGCAAACAAAGGACGCTTAGGCCGGGGCGCGTAAGTGGACGGATGAGCAGTGCGCTCATGTGGCCACGTTATTGATACGGAAGCGGGCTCGATGAATCGACGTCGAAAGCGCCGGTTGCCGTTCGCGGCTAACGCCGCACTCATCTTCAACGCCGCGCTTTGCGTTACGCCTTTCATGGCGTCTCACGTCATCTCGACAGCCTATGGCGACAAACGCCCGGCGTTCGCCGCCACCCCGGAAGCCGTCACCGCCACGCGTCAGGCGATGGACGAGCGCTTCCAGCAAATTTCCACCCGCCCGGACAAGGCCTCGCGCGACGTCTGGTCCGAGATGGTCCGCACCTCGCTAGATGAAAAAGAGATGCGCCGGGTTCGCGGCCTCCTCCTCGGCGCGCCCGCCATGCTGGACGGCAAGGATGGCGAAGCCCTGCGCGCGCGCGTAGCAGTCTCCAGCGGCGCCGGCGAAGACGCCCTGATCGATGCTGCGGTGGCTTACCTGCCGGAAGACCTGCAGGACGAGTACGAGCGCCGCACGACCCCGCTCCAGTCCATCTTTACGGCTTCGGCCCCCGCATCCGCCGTTCCGGGCGCGACGCCCGCCGTGGCAGCCACACCGGCCGCCGCCAGCCTGGCGGTCAGCCGCGTGGAAGACGCGCCGATCGAACTCAACCGTCTGGGCGATCTGCCCCAGCACACCCGCACCGCTGTCGGCTGGGCCAATGACGACCACACGGACGTCACGTCCTTCCTGCTGTCGGGCATTGGCCTGATCCTGGCGGATTCTGAAGCCCGCGCCGGCGCATCGGTTGCGATCTCCACCTTCCTCACCCGCAAGGAAGGGACGGTCCCGTTCAAGCTTTACCTCCAGAAGCGCATCGAGGACGCCGTCCCGGTCGCGGAAATGAAGCGCCTGCTCGCCGCCGAGTTTGCCAACGAGGTCGGTTACACCCCGCGCAACGCACAGGTGGTCGAGCGCGTGTTCCGCACGACGATCGACAAGCAGAAGCTCGCGCCGCTGCTCGAAGAGTTCCGCATCTTGCGCCAGATCGCACAGGACACCTCGACCGAAAGCGCCGTCGCCATCATCAGCCGCATCAAGGACCGTGGCGATGTGAACCGCGCCCAGCTCGTCGCCCGCGCCGGCGGCGACCGCGTTGTGCCGCTGGCCGACTATGACGGCGAGAACCTGCTCGACACCGCGCGCACCACGGTGACCTGGACCAACGCCCTGCGCATGCAGGTCGCGGGCTTGCTCGCCTGCCTCGCTCTGCTTGGCTTCGTGGCGATCTCGGTGTTCTGGAAGTCGTTCACGCGCGACAAGCCTAAGAAGGTCAGCGCCGTGTACCTGATGGAAGACTACGGCGCTGCCAGCTGATCTAGCCCGCTGCCGGAACCTGCAAGCCGAACGCGCCGATAATCCCGACGATCATCATCTGCACGGCCAGCGCCGACAGGATGACGCCGAAGATGCGCGTGATCGCGCCCGCGATCTGATCGCCCATCACCTTCAGCAGTGGACCCGCCGCCAGGAAGATCAGGCCGGCCAGGATCAGGTTCGCGGCGATCGCGAATGAGACGATGCTTATGCCGATAGCATCGCCACCGGCGTTCTGCATGTAGAGCATCGCCGTTGCGATCGAGCCGGGACCGGCGATCATCGGGATGGCGAGCGGGAAGACCGAAACGTCATCGAGACGGCCAGCCGCCTCTTCTTCCGCCAGCACCTGATCGGCGCGGCTCTTCTGCCGCTGCTGACGCTTCTCGAACACCATCTCCAGCGCGATGAGGAAGAGCAGCACGCCGCCCGCCACGCGGAACGCGTCCAGCGAGATCCCCAGATGGTGCAGCAGCTGCGCGCCCGCAAAGGCGAAGAAGAACAGGATAAGGCCGGCGACGAACACCGCCTTGATCGCCATCTTGCGCGCATAGGCCGATCCGCCCGGCGCAGTCAGCGAGGCGAAGATCGGCGCCACGCCCGGCGCATCGATCAGCACGAAGAAAGTGACGAACGCGGCGATCGCCTGTTCGAGCTGGAGAGCTGTCAGCATGGGAGTGTCAGCCGCGGAAGAGTGTGAGCAGGGCCTGCGGAGCAGTGTTGGCGATGCTGACCGCAGAGGCGCTCAACTCCTGCTTGACCTGCAACGCCTGGATCAGCGCGCTTTCGGCAGCGAGGTCGGTGTCGACCATCCGGCCCACGCCAGCAGCCAGTGCATCAGCCAGGCGCGATACGAAACCTTTCTGGGCCTCGATGCGGCGACGCTCGGCCGACATGTCCGTCAACTGGTCGCCGATATTTGCGATCGACTGCTCCAGCAGTGCGTGCGTATCGGCAGCCGCCTGTGCGCTCGTGAGCGCAGCCGTCGAAGGCTCAGCGACGATCACGCCGCCTGTACCCGGCATAAGATTGCGGCCCGCAAGCGTGAGGTTCTGGGTGGCTTCGGCATCGGCGAGGAATGAGACGCCGTTCGGCTTGGACCCATCGAGGATATTGTCACCATCGAAGGTGGCCATGTGGACGTAGTTTTGCAGCGTCTGCATCTGGCCTTCATAGCGCTGCTGCAGGGCGGTGCGCTGATCGTCGGACCAGTCGGTCGACATGGCTTGCACAGCCGTGGCCTTCATCTCGGTCAACAGTTTCGAGATCGATTCGGTTGCCGTGATTGCGGTGTCCGAAATCGACTCGGCGCGGCCGAGGCTGAGGGTGACAGCGTTGAGCGAAGAGCCCTGGCCCTTCATGAAGGCTGCGGACTGGTAAGACGCTGCGTCATCGCGGGCGCGCGCGACCTTGAGGCCGGACGACAGCCGGCTTTCGGCCCCCGAGAGGTCCCGGTTGGTCGTTTGGAGGTATTTCAGCGCTCCAAGCGCACCAGCAGCATTGTTCAGTCTTTCGACCATTTTGGCCGTCTCCGCGGACGAATCGTGGTGAACGAGTCGTCAATTCGCGTCAGTTTTCGTTAGCAAACCTTAACGAGTGGTTTCCGGGCCGGACTGGTCCACAGCCTTATGGGCAAAGGCTTTTGGCTTATGGGCAAAGGCCGCCCGCGCCTGTGAGGCGGAAGCGGCCTTTCTTGTCCGGTCAAACGCCCTGTTGGAGCGCTTCGTATTAGGAACGGAACAGCGACAAGAGAACCTGCGGCGCCTGGTTGGCGATCGACAGGGCCTGAGTGCCAAGCTGCTGCTTGATCTGCAGCGATTGGAGCTTGGCCGACTCCTTGGCGAGGTCAGCATCGACGAGATTGCCGATACCGTTCTCGATCTCGTCCGACAGCTTGGAAAGGAATTCGTTCTGGGCGTCGAGGGCTGTTGCCTGCGAGCCGAGCGAAGCCAGCGAGATGTTGTGGTTGGTGATCGCCAGCTTGATCGCGTCGGCAGCGGTCTCGGCGTCGGCTGCCGACGCGGAGATATCGATCGTGGCGAAAGCACTGAAATCCGTGGAGGCCATGGTCATGTCCAGACCATTGATAACCAGCGTGTCAGAGGCGCCGCCGAGGTCGGAGATCATCACGTTGAAGACGAAACTGTCCGCCGCAAGGTTCGCGCCGTTGAACTGAGCCGAGTTGGCGATGACGTCGATCTGATTGCGCAGGCTGGAGAAGTCCGCCTGCAGCGCCGACCGTTGGGTGGTGGTCAAATCATCAGCCTGCGCGGCGACAGCCTTGGACATCAGCTTCTGCAGGATATCGCCGATCGACTTGCCGGCCGCGAGCGCGACGTCGATGGTGGAGTTGGCGCGGTCGATCCCGTCCCTGACCGCCGCAACGGAGGAAACCCGGCTCCTCTGCCCTTCGGCGATGGCGTAGATGGCGCCGTTGTCGCGGGCGCTCGAGATCTTGAGGCCCGTGGAAACCTTGTTCTGAACGCCCTCAAGCTCGGTGTTCGTGAAGTTCAGGTTCTGGAGCGCGATCATGGCGCTGTAGTTCGTATTGACGCTCACCATGGCCGAGCTCCCGCGCAGAATAGTCCACGCTCCATGTGAGCCTGGACAGCAAGTGGGAGTTCAAGTCGCGTGCCAGTCTGTTAAGGTTAACAGGAACGACGCCTTACCAGCGTTTTCAGGGCCCAAAGATTAACGCGGCTCGGAGTGTGTCGACGGAAGGCTGCGCCGCATTCGCCTCCAGGCATGTTTTGCCGGGGCGGAGGCGTCATCCGGTAGGCAAAAACGACAGAGGAGCGGAGCCCGAAAGCTCCGCCCCCTTGCCTTTGCTCAGGTCAGGCTGGCCGGATCGCCTAAAGTGGGGCGTCCGGCGAACCCGTTAGCGGAAGAACGACAGCAGCAGCTGCGGCGTTTGGTTCGCGATCGAGAGAGCCTGAGCACCCAGCTGTTGCTTGATTTGCAGCGACTGGAGGCGGGCAGATTCTTTCGCCAGGTCGGCGTCGACCAGGTTGCTGATGCCTTGCTCGATGACGTCCGACAGCTTCGAAAGGAAGTCGTTCTGGACATCGAGAGCGCCAGCCTGCGAACCCATCGTGGCCAGGGACTCGTTCAGGGCCGTGATCGCCGTATCGACAGCTGTCGAGGCGGTTGCCGCCGTGGTCGTGCTCGTCGAGATGTCGAGGGTCGCGAGCGGCGACAGGATCGAGCCGGCGAGCGAGTAGTCAGCGCCCTGGACAGCGAAGGGAGTCGCGCCGGTGAGGTCCGAGGTCAACACGGAGAGCGTATCACCCAGCGCCAGGTTCGCGCCGTTGAACTGCGCGGCGTTGGCGATGGTGTCGATCTGCAGACGCAGGTTGGAGAAGTCGACTTGAAGAACGTCGCGCTGCTCGGCGCTAAGGTCGTCGGCTTGCGCCGCAGCGGCCTTCGCTTTCAGCTTCTGCAGGATATCACCAACTGCCTTACCGGCTGAGAGAGCAACATCAATCGTGGAAGAAGCGCGATCGATACCGTCTTTGACAGCGGCGACCGACGAAACGCGGGCGCGCTGGCCTTCGGCGATTGCGTACACGGCGCCGTTGTCACGAGCCGAGGCAACCTTAAAGCCGGTCGAGATCCGGTTCTGGACCTGGCTCAGCTCTTTGTTGGTGCCGTTGAGGGATTGGAGCGCGACGGACGCGCCATAGTTCGAGTTCACGCTAAGCATGACAGTAGTCTCCGTTCTGGGTCGCAGACCGATCGTTTTGATCGGCCGTCAGCGCGTTTTGCGCCGACATGACGTCCACATAACCGGAGATTTCTTAATTACGCGTGTGTGCGAAGCCCCGAATTTTCCACCGAAATGCTAACTATAACAGATGGTTAGCGATGCGTTACGACGACCCGCAGAGGGCTCAGGCGGCAGCGGGTTGAGAGGGCGAAAGCCCTTGCATAATCGTGCGATTTATATCGATCAGCACGTCGATCGAAGCGCCTGCGCGCATCACCTGGCTCGAATGTTTGTCCACGAACATGGATAACGAGATGATCTGGGCACGGAGGGACTGCGACAATTGATTCCCATCGGCCGCGCAATCTGATGCGAGCAGCGACCACAGACGGCGGTTCAACGACAGAGCCTCGGCGCGGCGGCCGACTTCCGACTCCGGGAGAGCTGCGGCATCGATCAGACCACGGGTCGCAGCCGCAAAGGCGCGATACTCGGTCTGACGGGGGCCTTCAGTCTTGTTCGCGGTGTTCTGATAGGCCTGGATGGACATTGCCCAGCAATCCCTGTTCGTAGGTAAGCAGTTTCCGGCACCTGGTCAGCGCCTTGTAATAGTCGGCCGCCATGACTTCCCGCGACAGCGACACGCACTCCTTGAGCACGTCGGTCGAGCGGATGGCGTTCATGAACTCGTTCAGCCGCAGCACAAATTCGTCGTAGAATTTTCCAGCCTCGGCCGGGTCGAGGTACATCATCATGATCGGGAAATAGATGCGGCGGGCCGGCGTGTTGGCGTCTTCCGGCTGGATGATGTCCTTCTCGCGCAGGATCGACGCCTTGTTCTGCAGCAACAGGACCGCGCGGCGGTCGCCGTTCTGCAGCACCGCTCCGTTGACCACGAAGCGTTCGCCCGGCTTGAGCGAGAGTTTAAGCGGCATTCAATCCTCCCGGCCGGGCGTCTTTCCCCCGGAATTGCACCGGATTTTGAACGCGGCCGAACGTCCGGTCTAGCTGGCAGACCTTAAGTTTTGCTTGTGGGGCGCTACCGCGCCAGGGAATGGGGAATGGGGAATAGGGAGTAGATTCCGGAACTTCTACCGATACCGGGCCCCTACTCCCTATTCCCCGCTCCCTATTCCCTACGCTGCCCAAATCCGCTCTAACCGTACCGTTCGTTCCAACAGGGTTCCTAATATGACCGACAAAAAGCGCTTTGAGGGCTCCGAGAACTACGTCGCGACCGATGACCTGCGGGTCGCCGTGAACGCCGCGATCGCGCTGGAGCGGCCGCTTCTGGTCAAGGGTGAACCCGGAACCGGCAAGACCATGCTGGCCATGGAAGTCGCCCGCGCGCTCGGCATGCCGATCATCGAGTGGCACATCAAATCGACCACCAAGGCGCATCAGGGTCTCTACGAGTATGACGCCGTTGCCCGCCTGCGCGATGGCCAGCTCGGCGAAGAGCGTGCGCGGGACATCCGCAACTATGTGAAGAAGGGCAAGCTCTGGGAGGCGTTCACCGCGCCCGAGCGCCCTGTCCTGCTGATCGATGAGATCGACAAGGCCGATATCGAATTCCCGAACGACCTTCTGCAGGAACTCGATCGGATGGAGTTCTACGTTTACGAGACCGACGAGACGATCAAGGCGAAGGTTCGCCCGGTGGTGATCATCACCTCGAACAACGAGAAGGAATTGCCGGACGCCTTCCTGCGCCGCTGCTTCTTCCATTACATCAAGTTCCCGGACGATGAGGTGATGAACCAGATCGTCGAGGTGCACTTCCCCGGCATCAAGAAACGCCTCGTCTCTGAAGCGCTGGCGACCTTCTACAAGATGCGCGATGTGCCGGGGCTGAAGAAGAAGCCGTCGACATCTGAGCTGATCGACTGGCTGAAGCTGCTGCTGTCGGAAGACATCGACGTCGAGACGCTGCGCGAGAAGAACCCGAACAAGCTGGTGCCGCCGCTGCATGGCGCGCTGCTGAAGAACGAGCAGGACATTCAGTTGTTCGAACGCCTCGCCTTCCTGGCGCGGCGCGAGAATGGCTGAGCTGCGCTCGGCCTGACACTCTGGAGGGGGACGGCGCATGACGCTGATGAATGTGGTGCGGATCGCGAAGGTGATTGCGCTTCTGGCGTTCTTCCTGCCGTGGGTGGCTGTGTCCTGCCAGAATGTGGATGTGGCCACCGCGTCGGGCTTTGAGCTGATGCAGGGCAAGATGACGCCGAACCCGCAGGCCGAGCAGCAGATCAAGCAGCAAATGAACTCGGCGTTCGGGGGCTTGCGCGATCTCAACGCCAGCAATGAGCCCGGCAGCATCGGCTCGAGCACGGACACGCCGGAGATCGGGGTGAACTTCTTTGCGATCGCTGCCGCGGTGGTGATCCTTGTCGGGCTTGGCCTGACCTTCGCGGGCAAGGGCAAGACGGCGGGACGCAATGCACTGGTGAGCAGCCTGCTGGGTCTCGCGCTCGTGTTCGGCACGGTGTTGTGGTTCAAGGAAAGCGCGTGGCGCGACATGAACGCCAAGGAAGTCGGCTCGATGCGCAGCGGCGACAGCCGGGTGGACATGGCCGGCGCGCAGTTGATGGACAACATGCTGCAGGAACGCTTCGGCTATTGGGCGGCGCTGATGGCGCTGGCTGTGGCGGCTGGAGCGGGTGGGCTTGCGATGGCAGGCGGCGCAACGCGGCGGGACCCGCCGGTGGCGTGAGGGCGCGTTCTCGCAGGTGGCTGCGAGGTGAGTGGCAGTCGGCAATAGGCAATCGCGTGGGGTGAGCGGAGGTCCGCGCGTGCGCAGGCATCCGCGTGCGAGCACACAGCCCCCTCCGTCTCGGCGCGAAGACGCGCCGATCCACCTCCCCCGCGTTTCACGCGAGGGAGGACTGGCGCCGGTGATTGCGTCCTCCACCACGCAAAGCGTGGGGGAGGTGGATTGCAGCGTAGCTGCAAGACGGAGGGGGCTGTTGGCGTCCTCGCGCTTGAGGCGGTCGGCGCGACGCTGAGCATAGCGCTCGTAGTCGTCGAATTTGACGAGGAGGCGATGGAAGGAGCGCCAGAGGGCGGTGACGTCGGCGCTGCTGTGCGTGTGGGAGAAATCCGGCTTGAAGCTTGTGATCTTCGGGCGGATGCCGGCGATCTCGCAGGCGCGCAGGTAGATCAACAGGTCGAGCTTGCGGTGCGCGTCGAACATCGCGGCGGCGATGGTGCGGCGGTAGGTGAGGTCTGCGGCGAGGGCTTCGATGTCGTCCGAGAACATGGCGAGGCCCATGGCGACGACATCGCTGAGGTTCGCCTCCAGCGCCTGAACGGGGCGGAGGCGCCAGAGGATCGCGAGGATGATCTGCCAGAGCGCTTTCATGGGTGGGAGTATATCCCGGCCCGCGGGGCGGTAGATTCTGGGAGGGTCTATCCCCCAAGTTGGGGGCGCAGGTGGTTGAAATCAGGTGGGATGATTTTTGGTTGTCCTACAGTTTTGCACCCGCGCTATCCCCCAATCTCGCATCGCTTACGGACGTGCCCCCCCCCCGCGCAGGCGGGGGGCCAGCGGGTGGGCGTGGTGTTGGCCGCGGGACTAGCCGCCCCTGGGTCCCGACTTTCGTCGGGAGGAGCGGGGCAAAGTACTTAGGGTGGTGGGTGGGGTGGGCTACGCGGCTTGGCGCTTTGTCTTTGCGGCCGGCTTCGCTTCCGCTTCCTCGGCGCCGCTCCACAGTCTGCCGTCGGCGGGCATGGGGTGGTGGTAGTGGCGGCGGGCGAGGTGGGCCTGGTAGAAGCCGGTGTAGTCGGTGACGGCGCCCATTTCGCGGGTTTCGTGGTCCTGGGCAACGCCGATCTCGAAATAGGCTTCGAGGTTGGTGAGGTTGGGCTGCGGGAGATTGCCCGAGAGATAGTCGTCGCGCATCTGGCGGTAGAGGGCTTCGAGGCTGCGCGAGAGTTTGGCGACGTCGAAGAGCGTGCAGGTGTCGCGCGTCGAGAGGAGGCGGGCGCGGATGACTTCGAGTTCGCCCCTGCCCTGACCTGCGAGATGGATGGCGCGTTCGACGAATTCTTCCGGCGTTTCGGTGACGAGGTCGGCCAAGCCGGCGGCGGTGAGCAGGCTGCCGCAGACGCGGCTGGAGAAGCAGCGGCCGGACCATGTCAGCACCGGCACGCCCATCCAGAGCGCATCCGATGCGGTGGTGTGGGCGCCGTAGGGCGTCGAGTCGAGGAAGAGGTCAGCTATTGGGTACCGAGCAAGGTGCCGGGGGTTCGGGAGCTTGGGCGCGAAGATGAGGCGCGAGCCATCGATGCCCCTCGCCTGCGCTTCTTCGCGGAGGCGATCATTGGTTTCGGGCGCGTAGTCGAGCAGCCAGAGGACGGAGCCCTCGGTGGCTTTCAGGATGTCCATCCAGCGATCGAAGGTGAAGCGCGTGAATTTGTGGCTGGCGTTGAAGCAGCAGAAGACGAAGGCGTCATCCGGCAGGCCGAAATCAGCGCGCGTGGGGATGTGTTCATCGACGATGCGCTTGCGGTCGTTGGGTTGGTAGCACGGCACGCGCAGGACTTTTTCGGAGTACCAGTCTTCGGCGTAGGCCGGGATCGTGAAGTCGTCGGCGACGATGTAGTGGTGGAAGGACGAGCCCATCGTGCCGGGATAGCCGAGCCAGTTCACTTGAATGGGTGCGGGGCGGCGCGCGAAGACGCCAAGGCGGGCGTCGCGCGTGTGGCCGTTGACGTCGATGAGGATGTCGATGCCGTCTTCCGCGATCTTTGCGGCGGCTTCGTCGTCGGTCACGCCGCGGATGTCGCGCCAGTGATCGACGCTCGCCTTGATGCGGGCCTGGATCGGATCGTCGGCCTTGATGCCGGTGTAATAGGCGAAGACCTCGAAGTCGTTGCGGTCGTGCTCTTCGAAGAAGTTGACCATCAGATAGCCGACGGCGTGGTGGCGCAGGTCTGATGAGACATAGCCGATGCGCAGCTTGCGGTTGGTTTCGATGGGGGCGCTGCGGCGATCGTAGCGCGTGGTGCGATCTTCGATCGGGGCCATGATGCGCACGTATTTATCGGATGCGGCGAGCTGGAACAGCGGATCGTCGGTGTAGGCGCAGACGGAGAGCGGGTGCAGGCGCGACAGCAGCTGGCGGCGCGAGACCTTGGAGTTTTCCGGCGTCATCGGCCATTTGCATTGCGAGAGACGCGCGGCGACGAACTGTTCGGAGACGTCGCGCGCATCGGGGGCGAGATCGAGGCATTGGCTGAGTGTGACTTCGGCGGCGGCGAGCGCCTGGTTGTCGGCGAGGACGCGGCTGATCTGCTTCAGCAGCGTGGTCTTGTAGTTGATCGCGTCGCCCGAGACTTCGGACATCTTGTCGACGCCGTCGCGCCACTGGTCGACGGCTTCCTTCGCCATGCCGCGACGCTCGTAGGACGAGCCGAGATTGATGCAGGCGGGGGCGAAATCGGGCTTCAGCGCGAGGGCGGCCTTGAGCTCGGCCTCCCCGCCCTGCTCGTCGCCGACCTGTTGGAGCAGCGTGGAGCAGTTGAAATGGGCGATGAAGAGCAGCGGATGCTCTTTGTTGAACGAGATCCAGACCTGGTAGAGCTGGCGCGCGTGATCGGGTTCGAGGCCGGTTGCGGCGACCAGAAGCGCATCGAGCGGCAGGCCGCCATTGGTGATTTTCTGGATGGCGCTGAGGAATTGGGTGTTCGACATCGATCGCGGCCCGTGGGGCGCAAGACGCGCCCGTGCCGGGTCAGGATTGAAGTTCGTTGCTCAACAAAAGGTAAATCCGTGGGGGCGGCGCGTTTACGCCATCCCCACGGACCTTGATTTTGTTAGTCTTCCCCTGCCCTAGGCAATACCGAGCAGGTAGGCTTCGAGCTGCGGGTCGTCGAACGAGGCGACCTGGGTCGACGTGAAGCTGTTGAGCTGCGTCGAGCTGAGCGACGAAAGGTTCGTCGTCGTCAGGTGATCGATCTGCGTGGTGGTCAGCTGGGCCAGCTGGCTCACCGCGAAGGCGCCGAACGAGGCCGACGACAGATCGCCGATCATCGTGGTGGTGAGCGCACGGACCTGGGTGGTCGTGAACTGGCCGACCTGCGTGGTGGTGAACTCGTCGAGGTCGGTCGCGTTCAGGGCGGCGATCTGGCTCGTCGTGAACGCTTGCACCTGCGTTGCGTCCAGCGTGCCGAGCTGGCTGGCTGCAAGCGAGTGAACCACGGCGTTGGTCAGGCGGCCGATCTGTGCGGCCGTCATCGCGCCGATCTGCGTGTCGGCGAGCGAGGCGACGTTGGTCGAGGTCAGAGCCGAGACCTGGGCCGTGGTCAGCGCTTCGAGCTGGGCGTTGGTCAGCTCGGCGATGTCCGTGGCTTCGAGGGCCGAGATCTGCGCCGTCGTCAGGGCCTTGATCTGCGTGGTGGAGAGCTGCTGTTGCTGCGTCTGGTCGAGAGCGCGCAGGTTGGTGGTCGAAAGACCTGCGATCTGGCTGTTCGACAGGCCGCCGATGTGCGTCGTGCTGAGCGCCGCGATCTGGGTCGTGTCGAGCGCCGAGAGGTTCGAGGCCGAGATCGACTGGACCTGCGTCAGCGTCATCGAAGCGATCTGCGCGTCGGTCAGCGCCGCGTACTTCGTGGAGTTGAAGGCCGAGAGCTGGCCGATCGTGAGCGCCGCGATCTGATCGTTGGTGAACTCCTGCACATCGTTGGCCGAGAGCGACTGGATCTGCGCGGTGGAGAATGCGCGGATCTGGGTGGTCGTCATGGCCTGGATCTGAGTCGTGTCGAAGTCAGCGATCGAGGTGGTCGAGAGCGCCTGGACCTGAGCGGTCGTCAGCGAGGCAACCTGCGTGTCAGCCAGCGCGTGGACGGCAGTGGCGGTCAGGCCTCTGACCTGCGTGGCCGTGAGGCTGGCGAGCTGCGTTTCCGTGAACTCGGTCATGTCGGCGGCGGTGAGCGAACCGAGCTGGGCGGCCGAGAACGACTGGATCTGCGTCGTGTTGAGACCGGAGACATGGGTCGTGTCGAGTGCGCCGAAGGCGGTGTTCGACAGGCGGCTGAGCTGCGCACCGCTCATCGCGCCGATCTGGGTCGCCGTGAGTTCGCCGATGTCGGTGGCGTTGAGCGCGTTGACCTGCGAGGTCGTCAGGTTGGCGATCTGCGTGGTCGTCAGGGCCGAGGCCTGAGCCTGATCGAGATGCGACAGGTTCGTGGTCGAGAGCGCCTTGATCTGGGTGGCTGTGAACGAGCCGATCTGCGTTTCCGTGAGGTTGCCGACGTTCGTTGAGGTCAGCGAGGAAACCTGGGCGGTGCTGAGGGCCTGAACCTGCGTCGTCACGAAGGCCTGGAGTTGCGTGCCGTCCAGAGCCGTCAGGTTGGTCGTCGAAATGCCTGAGACCTGCGCGGTCGTCAGGGCCGCGATCTGGGTGTCGAGCAGTGCGGCAAACTTCGCGGTCGACAGCGCGTTGAGCTGCGTGACCTGGAGCGCCGATGCTTGCTGCGTGGTGAGCGCGCCGATCTGCGTGGCCGTCATAGCGGCAACGTTGGTGGTCGACAGCGAGCGAATGGCGCTGGTGGTCAGGGCCTGGATCTGCGTGTCGACCAGGCTGGCCATGTTGGTGGCGGTAAGTGCCTGTGCCTGCGTGTTGGTGAGCGCGTCGAGCTGGACGGCATCCAGTTCAGCGATGTCGGTGGCGTTGAGGCCAGTGATCTGCGTTGCTGTGAGCGAGCGGATCTGCGTCGTGGACAGCTGGGCGATTTGCGACTGATCCAGCGCCGAGAGGCTGGCGGCGGACAGCGAGGACAGCTGCGTGGTCGTCAGGGCGGCGACCTGCGTTTCGGCCAGTGCGCCGATTTTCGTGGTCGAGAGACTGCGGATCTGGGTGGCCGTGAGGTTCGCGACCTGCGTCGTCGTGAACTCGCCAAGGTCGGCGTTCGAGAGGCCGTTCAGCTGGGTCGCCGAGAGCTTCTGCAGCTGCGCCGTTGTCAGGGCGTTGATTTGCGTAGCTTCCAGCGCCGAGAGGTTGGTTTCCGAGACTGCGCCGATCTGCGTCACGGTGAGCGCGCCGACCTGCGTTTCGGTGAAGGCCATGAACTTGGTCGAGTCCAGCGCTTGCAGCTGCTGGGTCGTCAACGAGGTCATATGCGTCGTGGTGAGCGCGGCCAGCTGAGTTTCGGCGAGCGCCGCGAAGGTCGTAGCCGCCAGCGTCTTGATACCGGCGCTCGAGATGGCGGCGATCTGCGTCTCGCTGAGATTGGCCATGTTGGTCGACGTCAGGGCGGTCAGCTGCGTGTTGCCGAACTGGCCGATCTGCGTCGTCGTGAACTCGGCAACGTCGGCCGCGTCAAGGTTCGACAGCTGGGTAGCCGTGAGCGACTTGATCTGCGTCGTCGTGAGTGCGGCAACCTGCGACGCATCGAGCGCGGAGACGTTGGACCATGTGAGGGCTGCGACCTGCGTGTTGGACAGAGCGCCGACCTGCGTTGCTGACAGCGCCTGGACGTTGGCCGTTGTGAGACCGGCGACCTGGGTGGCGGTCAGCGATGCGATCTGGGTGGTCGTGAACTCGCCGATGTCCGTGGCGTCGAGAGCGCCGAGCTGAGCCACTGTGAGGCTCTGGATCTGCGACGTCCGCACCGCTTCGACTTGCGTTGTCGACAGGGCGGCGACTGCTTCAGTCGTCATGTTGGACAGCTGCGTCGAGACGAGCGACTGGATCTGTGTGGTCGTCATCTCACCGATATCGGCCGCTGCAAGGCCGGCGATCTGCGCGGTGGAAAGCGCGGCGACCTGCGTGGCGGTGAGCGAGGCCATCTGCGTCGTGTCGAGCGCGGACAGGTTGGTCGTCGACAGCGACTTGAGCTGCGTGCCCGAAAGCTGGGTCAGCTGGGTCGTGGTGAAGGACTCGACCTGGCCAGCGTCGATGTTGGCGATCTGGGCGGTCGACAGCGAGCGCATCTGCGTGGTCGTCAGGGCGCCGATCTGCGTGCCGTCGAGGGCGGCAAAGTTGGCCGTGCCGAGCGCGCCGATCTGAGCCGCCGTCAACGCCGAGACCTGCGTGGCAGTCAGCGCGGCGACGTTCGAGGTCGTGAGCGACTGGATCTGCGTGGTGGAGAGGCCAGCGACCTGCGAGGCCAAGAGGGCCGCAATCTGCGTATCGACGAAGGACGTAAGGCTGGTGGTCGTCAGCGATTGCAGCTGAGCGCCCGTCATGGAGGCAATCTGCGTCTCGGCGAGCGCAGCGATAGCCGTTTCGTTGAGACCGCGGATCTGCGTCGTGGCGAGGCCAGCGATCTGCGTCTTGGTGAATTCAGCCATGTCGGACGCTTCGAGCGTGCCGAGCTGCGTGACCGTCAGGGCGCGAACCTGCGCCGCGCTGAGAGCGCCAAACTGCGTCGCGTCGAAGGCGATGAGGGCTTCGCTGGTCAGGCGGCCGAGCTGGGCAGCCGAGAGGGCGCCCACTTGCGTGGTGGTGAGCGATTCAATGTTCGTCGCGCTGAGGAGGCCGGCTTGCGTTGTCGAGAGGCCGGTAATCTGCGTCGTCGTGAGAGCGGCGACCTGCGTGGACGAGAGGGCGTTGAGGTTGGTGGACGAGAAGACGTTGAGCTGGGTCGTCGCGAAGGCGCGGATCTGCGTGGCGTCGAGGTCAGCGATATTGTCGGACGTCAGAGCGCCGACCTGCGTGGTCGTGAGCGCGGAGATCTGGGTGGCGCCGAACTTGACGAGATCCTGGGCTTCAAGGTTGCCGATCTGCGTGGTCGTGAAGGCCTTCACCTGCGTCGCGGTGAGGTTGCCGAAGCGGGTCGCATCGAGGGCGGACAGCGCGGTGGCGTCGAGAGCGGCGACCTGCGTGGTGCTCAGGCCGCGAACCTGCGTGGTCGAGAGGGCGTTGAGCTTGGCCGGGTCAAGGGTGTTGAGGTTGGTGTTCGTCAGGGCTGCGATCTGCGTGCCCGTGAAGGCGCCGATCTGGGTGGTGTCGAAGGCGCCGAGGATTTCCGAGGTCAGGTTGCGGACCTGGGTGGCCGAAAATGAGGCGACCTGCGTTGTCGTGAACGCCTGCAGTTGCGTGTCGGCGAGGCCACCAAGTTGCGTGGAGGAGAGGTTCTGGGCCTGCGTGTTGGTCAGCGCGGCGATCTGGGTCGTCGTGAATTCCGCGATGTCGGTGGCGTTGAGCGCCAGCATCTGCGTCGACGACAGCGAGCGCAGCTGTGTGGTCGTCAGCGATGCAGTTTGCGTGGATTCGAGACCCGACAGGTTGGTGTCGGTCAGCGCGCCAATCTGGGTCGTGGTCAGGTTGGCGACTTGCGTTTCGCTGAGACCGCCGACGAACGTGCTGGTCAGGCCGCGGATCTGCGACGTGGTGAGGCTGGCGAGCTGCGTCGTCGAGAATTCAGCGACATCCGCGGCTTCGAGCGAGGCGAGCTGGGTGGTGGTCAGCGATTGCAGGACGCCGGTTGAAAGGGCCGTGATCTGCGTGGCGTCGAAGGCCGCCAGCGATTCGGTGCCGAGGCGCGCGATCTGCGTCTTGGTGAAGGAGCCGACCTGCGTGGCGGTCAGTTCGCCGATGTCGGTCGCGGTGAGGCCGGAAACCTGCGAGCTTGAGAACGCCGCGATTTGCGATGTCGTCAGCGCATGTGCCTGCGTCTGGTCAAGGCTGGAGAGGTTGGTCGACGAGAACCCGCCGATCTGCGTGATCGAGAAGGACGAAATAGCGGTTGCTTCCATCGTCGCGACCTGCGCCGTCGCGAGAGCAGAGAGTTGTTGCGCCGAAAGGGCCAGAAGTTGACCCGAAGTGAAGGCAACGCTTGAGTTGATCGAGGGGATCTGGGTGGTGGCGAGCGCCCTCACCTGCGTTGTCGAGAAGTTCCCGAACTGGGTGGAGCTGAAGGACCCTATCCCTGTCGTCGTGAACGCCGAGACCTGCGTGGTCGTCAGCGATGCGATCGACGTTTGCGAGAGACTTTGGATGGCCGCCGTCGACAGTGCGCGAATCTGCGCGACTGAAAGTGCTGAAATGGACATGGCCGGACCATCCTGGTCGTGTAGTTCAGTCGACGTTCGGTCGACGCGCAGACGCAGAGGGTGCTTTTTGCGACCTCTACCCCAGCACATTTCACACTGAATCCTTTCCATTCGGTTTCCGGCAAATTTTGCCGATTCACCTGCAAACACGGGCGATTCCAGGTGTTAATGCGGGGCGGAATCCGAGGCGATTTCGCGCGTGATCCGTGTACGGAATCGAAGATCACGGGCGCTGATTTTTGTCAGCGATGCGGGTTTTACTGGGGGTTGGAATCGCGTGCCGCTGGGTGAGCGATGTGATTAGGAATTCAGCAACATTCGTTACCAGCGCGGCCGAATTTGCTAGGAAATCACGTGCGGCTCGACAGCCGGCGAGGCGAGTGGTGTTGTCCTCAAACATGAACCGGAGAGCTTTATGAGGAAACTTTTCGTGAGCGCGGCGATTATTTGCGTCGCTGGCTGCCAACCGGAACAGGCGCCTGCCCCGGTCGCTACCGCGCCTCAGGCCGAGGGATTTTCGACGCTCGTGGCTGAGCCGAAGACGTTGACGGAGCTGGCCGCGGAGATCACGGCGAAGAGCGTGACGGCTGAGGCCGCGACGCAGGCTTATCTGGATCGCATCGCTGCGGTGGATGATGCAGGGCCGTTGCTGAACGCTGTGCTGGCGATCAATCCGGCGGCGCTGAGTGACGCCAAGGCGCTGGACGCGGCGGGAACGGTGAAGGGCCCGCTGCATGGCGTTCCGATCCTGCTGAAGGACAATATCGATACGCTGGACATGCCGACAACAGCCGGGTCGATGGCGCTGAAAGCCAATGCGACGGGGCGGGACAGCCCGCTTGTTGCGCGGCTGAGGGCGGCTGGCGCGATCATCCTGGGCAAGACCAATCTGAGTGAATGGGCCAATTTCCGGTCGGGTTCGTCGACCTCGGGCTGGAGCGGCGTGGGTGGGCAGACGAAGAACCCGCACGTCTTGGACCGCAATCCTTGCGGGTCGTCGTCCGGGTCAGGATCGGCGGTGGCGGCGGGGCTGGCGGCGGCGGCCGTGGGGACGGAGACGGATGGCTCGATCATCTGTCCGTCGTCGGTGAACGGCATTGTGGGCATCAAGCCGACGGTGGGGCTGATCCCGCGCACGCATATCGTGCCGATCTCGTCGACGCAGGATACGGCGGGGCCGATGGCGCTGACTGTGGCGGATGCCGCGCTGCTGCTGACCGTTATGGCGGGATCGGGCGCCAGCGATCCGGCGAGCGCGGAGGCGGATGCGCGGAAGGAAGATTATTCGAAAGCACTGGATGCCAATGCGCTGCAGGGCAAGCGGATCGGCGTGGCGCGCTATCTGGCCGGCTATCACAAGGGTACGGATGCCGTGTTCGAGAAAGCGCTGGCGGACCTGAAAGCGGCCGGTGCGGAGCTGGTCGAGCTGAAAGAACCTGCGGGCAAGGCGGAGATGAACGCGGCCGAGTTCACCGTCCTGCTGGCGGAGTTCAAGGCGGGCGTGAATGATTACCTCGCTTCGACGCCTGAGGCCGTGAAATCGCGGACGCTGGATGACCTGATCAAGTTCAACCTCGCCGATCCGACCGAGATGGAGTTCTTCGACCAGAGCGTCTTCGAGCAAGCGGCCAAGGCCCCTGCTCTCACCGACAGGGCCTACCTCGATGCCAAGGCGACGGCGGCGCGCCTCGCGGGCAAGGAGGGGATCGACAAGCTGGTGGCGGAGAACAATGTCGTGGCGATCGTCGCGCCGAGCGGCGGGCCGGCGTGGATGACGGATCTGGTGACGGGCGACCATTTCCTGGGCGCGTCGTATTCGATGGCGGCAGTGGCGGGCTATCCGAGCATCACCGTGCCGATGGGCAATGTGCGCGATCTTCCGCTGGGACTTTGCTTCTTCGGGCCGAAATGGTCGGAGGCGACACTGATCGGACTGGCCTATGCGTACGAACAGAAAACCAAGGCGCTGACGACGCCGAAATTCCTGCCGCATTCGCCGTGAAATACCCGCCTCTCGCGCGATACACTTTGATACAGCGCTGAGACAAAGAAGGCTGCTCAATTTGCAGCTCACTTCGCAGGGGGACGTGAAACGACATCCGCATTGGGTGCCGTCACTTCCGGAGTGAGTGCATGAATGTCTCACAGACATCAGGCTCATCAGCAGCCTGGATGCTCCAGAGGTTGTTCCAGACCTCTGAGCAGACTTCGACGACGAGTACGGCAGAAAGCGCCGGGCGGCAAAAACTGCCCGGCAACGAAAGCCTAAAAAGTAACAGCGGCGGCGCATCCGCGCCGGTGATGTCGAGCGGAACCATGTCGGCCATGGTGTCGATGCAGATGGAGGGGCCAGAGGCTTCCGACATTGCATCCGACCTGATCGATGCGCTCGATACCGACGGTGATGGCGAAGTAAGCGGGGAGGAAATCTCTGCGGCCTTTGCCAGCGCCGGACTGGATGACAGCAATGTCGCCAGCGCACTTGGCGAGATCGACACGGATGCAAGCGGCGCGCTGAGCGCCGATGAGCTGACGACGGCGATCTCGTCCGACATGGAAGCGCAAGGGCCGAAAGGTCCGCCTCCGGGGGGCCCTCCTCCTGGTGGACCGCCTCCGGGCGGCGGCGGCGGCGGGATGAGCTCAGATGAGACGGCGTCGACCATTCTCGACGCTTTCGATACCGATGACGACGACGAGCTCAGCATGAACGAGATCCTGGCCGCTCTGGGTCAGGACGAGGATAGCGATGGCGGGCTCTCCACCATCTTTGCCTCGCTCGACGGCGATGAGGACGGCGGCATCAATGCGAACGAGCTGAGCGCCGCCATCAAGCAGCAGATGGACGCAGGCTATCGCGCCTACGCCCGTCAGGCTTCCGAAACGGTCTGATCCAAATAAACGTGCCCAACGAACGTCCTGAATGCGAAGGCGCCGGAGCGTAACTCCGGCGCCTTTGTCATTCCCGGCGTTCGCTGCCCCAAGCGGCGAGGCAATAATTCCCGCACCCCCGGAACACACCCTCAAAGTCTGCGTTCTTGGGTAGAATATTCCACAGTGGGGAAACATCCATGACAATCGAAGGCATTCTCATCGCGCTTGTGATCGGCGCAATCGGTGGCTGGCTGGCTGGCGTTATCGTCAAGGGCGCCGGCTTCGGACTGATCGGCAATATCGTGATCGGCATTCTGGGCGCGCTGGTCGCTTCCTGGCTCCTGCCGCAAGTCGGGCTTGGGTTCTCAACCGGAACGCCTTTGCTGACGAGCATACTTTACGCAACCATCGGCGCAGTGATCATTCTGGTGGTCCTGTCGCTAATTCGCAGGGCCGCATAGCGTAACGTTGCGCCTATGCCCGCCAGACTTCCAAAGCGGTATTACCCAAACAAAAAGTGTCTTGTCGGGCGTCCGGGCTACAGGTCCGGCGTCCGATATACTTGCCCTCGAACTACTGGCCCTCGAACTACTGGCCGATGAGCCTCAGCGCGATTTCTGACCAGGTTTCATTGTAGACCAGCGAGCGCGCCGTAACTTCCAGTGTGAACGCCCAGATCATGCCAATCACATAGGCGATATGTAGGCGGCGACGCGTCACGAGATCATAGACGCCCAACAGGATCATCAGGAACGTGCTGCCGAAATAGAGCGCGGCCATGTCGCCCCAGAAGCCTTCGCCGAGCGGCTGCGCGACGAACGGGTTGATGAAGCGCGAGAAACCAGCGTCGCTGAGATAGAACAGGCCCAGCAGCACGAGACGCTTGTGCGCGCTGGCATTGCGGCGCAGCAGCAGCCCTGCCCCGGTCAACGTTCCGAAGGCAAGCATATCCGTCAGCTGGACGGCCAGAAATTCCGGCGTTGCGCCATCAGTGGCAAAGCGCATCGCATGGATGGTCAGCGCCGTCGCCGGGCCAATCACCATCATCGCCGCCGCCAAGATTATGCCATAGATACCGAGCCTGCGGTGAAGGCTTACGCGATCGGTGCGGATCAACACCGTCTGCACCGTGAACAGCAACAACCAGCTCACGAATGTCACGGCATGAACATGCACGATCCACGGATAGTCGAGACCGAACTCCGTCAGGTGCCGATAGCTACTCGTGCCGAAGCCGGTGAGAATACCGATCCAAACCAATCCGACGAGAACGAGAAAGACATTGCGATCATAGCTGTGCCGAGCGGGAAATCCGCCCATCGTCAACGCTGTCATCGCAATTTCCCCAGCCCGCTTAGCATGCGAACTATAGCCCAGGATCACTCACAACCATAGCGTCAAGAACTTGTCGGCCCGCATCGAGGATCAATCTCACCAAGCGGACCCAGTTTTCAGGAGACATTTTGATGAAGCGGATTTTCCTCGCGATTGCGATGCTGGCTGCCGCTGCATGTTCTTCCACGGGCGGACCGATCGGGCCAGCCAATCCGCCCTCGGCGTTCACGGAAGAAGCGATGTCGGGCGGGCGTTATCGCATCGTCTATACCGCTCCAACCGACACGACCGCCAAGGTTGTCGGCGAGCGGACGCTGGCGAGAGCGGCGCAAGCTACGCTCGACAAAGGCAATGAGTGGTTCGAGATCGCCAGCAAGATCGATGCGAAGAACATGCAGACGCTGGTGATCGTCATGGGCAAGGGCGAGACGCTGGCCGGCGGGCCGAAACAGTATGACGCAAAAGCGACGCTCGCCTCCCTGAAGGGAAAGATTGGTTAGCTTCCTTGACCCGGCTGAACACCGCGCGGATACAGGCCGCGTGTAGGTTTGTTGGGGAGTCATCATGGCGCGCGTCCTTGTAACTGGCGCATCGGGCTTTGTGGCCCAGCATGTGATCCTGAAGCTTCTCGCCAAGGGCTATCAGGTTCGCGGCACGCTGCGCTCGCTCAAGCGCGCCGATGAAGTGCGCGCGGTTCTGGTGGCGTACGATGCGCGGGCGAAGGCGATCGAGTTCGTCGAGGCCGATCTATCTTCCGCTGACGGTTGGGATGCCGCGGCGAAGGACTGCGCCCTTGTGCAGCATGTCGCCTCGCCCTTCCCCGCTACGTTTCCAAAGGACGAGATGGAACTGATCCGCCCGGCACGCGATGGCGCGATCCGTGTTCTGCGCGCTGCGAAGAAGGCGGGGGTGAAGCGCGTGGTGCTGACGTCGTCCATGGCGGCGATCGCCTATGGCCATGGCGACAAGCGGGCCGAGGTTTCCGACGAGACGATGTGGTCGGACATTCATGGGCCCGACAACACCCCCTATACCAAGTCCAAGACGATCGCTGAGCAGGCCGCATGGGATTATGTCAAAGGGCATAGCCACAATGGCGAGGGGCTGGGCCTAGAGCTGACGACGATCAACCCGACGGGCATTCTCGGGCCTGCCCTTTCCAAGGACGTATCGACCTCGCTGGAAATTCCGATCCGGCTGCTGAACGGCAAGACGCCGGGCGTACCGCGGATCGGCTTCTCGATCGTGGATGTGCGCGATGTGGCGGAGTGTCATGTCAAGGCGATGGAGCTGCCCGGGGCGGCAGGCGAGCGCTTCCTGGCGGCGGCGGACTTCATGTGGTTCGCGGATGCAGCAGAGATTCTGCGCAAGGCTTTCCCGGCGTATGACGCGAAGATTCCGAAACGGCAAATCCCGGATTTCGTGCTGAAGCTGATGGCTGTCTTCCAGCCTGTCTACAAGCAGATCGTCACCGAGCTGGGCCGGACGCGGAACGCCAGCAATGCCAAGGCAACCCGCATTCTGGGTGTTAACTTCCGGTCCGGCGAGGAAGCTCTGATCTCTGCGGCCAAAACCTTGATTGATCTCAAGGTTGTCTAACCACACTTTTGTTCACGGTGGTTTGTGCAGGCGTGGCGCTGTGGCGTCTTCGCATGTGGCGCACGTATAGGCTAAAGAGCCTCTCGATGATCGGCGCAACAGCCGGCGAAAAATACGGGGAGTCGTCCAATGAACGTTTTCAAGCACGCCGTGATGGCGTCTGCTCTGGTTGCGCTTGGCGCATGTGCAACGTCTGGCGGGTCGACCGCTGCGTCGGCTGATGCGGGTGTGTTCGCTGGCAAGAGCACGCTGGATGCCGCGATCGATGCGGCTGGCGGCCAGGCCGCTCTGGCGCAGGTGAAAGAGCTGGAGTGGACCGGCAAGGCCACGGTGAATGCCGGCGGCAAGACGACCAATCTCAACGTGATCACGGTCATCCGTCCGCAAACGAACTGGGCCCGTTCGACCTCGTGGACCGATGCGGCTGGCCAGAAGAAAGCCCGCACGCTGCAGGCCGAGATGGGCAAGGCGTGGGACGTGAACGTGGTCAACTGGACGCCGCTGCCGGAAGCGCAGGCGGCGCATGAGAACCAGCAGTTCGGGCTCTACAAGCTGATGCTGCTCGCCCCTCTGAAAGATCCGGGCGCGACGGTTTCCGAAGGCAAGGTTGGCGCTGATGGCGTGCGCACGATCAAGGCGCAGCTGGAAGGTGGCGTTCCGGCTGAACTCGGCTTCGATGCGACCGGCAAGCTGGTGAGCGCGTCCATGTCGGTGCGTGACGCCAAGGGCGGCGCGGACGTTGCGCAGACGGTGACGTTCTCGGGCGAGGTCGTCAGCAATGGCGTGAAGTGGCCGAAGCAGATCTCGATCCAACAGAACGGCGCGCCGTATTTCGATCTCGAACTGACAACCTTCGAAGCCAATGCGACGGTGAAGCCGCGCCCGCTCCAGCACACGCTGGACGACGGCCAGACCCCTCCGGGCGAGCAGGACGCGGGCTGATCCCTGCCCTCGCCTGAATCCTGACGTTTTGATCTTCCCGGCAAGGCGCGCTAGTCTAGGTGCGTCTGCCGGAGAAGCCCCATGTTCCAGCACTTTTTCAATGAGCTGCGCGCCGCCAAGGTGCCGGTCACGCTGAAAGAGTATCTCACGCTGCTTGAGGCGATGGACAAGGGCGTGGTCGGCGGGGCCGGCGGCAATGAGGTTCAGGATTTCTACTTCCTCTCGCGCGCGACGCTGGTGAAGGACGAGAAGCATCTTGATCGCTTCGACAAGGTGTTCGGCCACGTCTTCAAGGGGCTCGACAGTTTCTCGGAGGGCGTTGACGTCCACCAGTTCCCGGACGAATGGCTGAAGAAGCTGACCGAGAAATTCCTGACCGAGGAAGAGAAGAAACAGATCGAAGCCATGGGCGGCTGGGACAAGCTCATGGAGACGCTCAAGGAGCGGATGGCCGAGCAGAAGAAGCGGCACCAGGGCGGCAACAAGATGATCGGCACGGCCGGCACCTCCCCCTATGGAGCGCACGGCTACAACCCGGAAGGCGTGCGCATCGGCCAGGACAAGAGCCGGCATCAGCGCGCGGTAAAGGTCTGGGACAAGCGCGAGTTCAAGAACCTTGATGACGGCGTCGAGATCGGTACGCGCAACCTGAAGGTCGCGCTGCGCCGCCTGCGGAAGTGGGCGCGGGATGGGGCTCAGGAAGAGCTCGATCTTGATGGCACGATCAAGAAGACGGCGAAGGAAGGTTATATCGACATCGTCATGCGGCCCGAGCGGCGCAATGCGGTGAAGGTTCTGATGTTCCTCGACATTGGCGGGTCGATGGACCCGCACGTGAAGGCTTGCGAGGAATTGTTCTCTGCAGCGAAGACCGAGTTCAAGAACCTTGAGTTCTTCTACTTCCACAACTGCATCTATGAAGGCGTGTGGAAGGACAATCGTCGGCGCGGGATCAGCAAGATCCCGACCTGGGATGTGCTGCACCGTTTCCCCGCCGACTACAAAGTCATCGTTGTGGGCGATGCTTCGATGAGCCCTTACGAGATCACCTATCCGGGTGGTTCGGTGGAGCACTGGAATGAAGAGCCCGGCGCGCTGTGGCTGCAGCGCTTGGCCGAAATCTATCCGCATCTTGTGTGGCTGAACCCGACGCATCCGTCTGGCTGGGAGTATTCCGGCTCGACCGACATGATCCGCCAGATCATCGGACCGGACCGGATGTTCCCGATGACAGTGAAGGGCGTGGAAGAGGCGACGCGCGAACTGGGGCGGTAGGTGGCCAGCGTCACACTCTATCGTCCAGTCGGCACCAAGGAACTGGAGCTGATCGCGGCGGCGGGCTGGAAGGCGTTTCCCCCTCGCCTCCCGGATCAGCCGATCTTCTATCCTGTTACCAACGAAGGCTATGCGCGCCAGATCGCACGCGAATGGAACGCCGTTCACAATAACGACCGGCGCGGGTTCGTGGTTCGGTTCGATGTGAAAACGGATGTTGCGGATGGGTATGAGCGCCGGGTGGTCGGCGGGCGCGAACATGAGGAGCTGTGGGTGCCGGCGGAAGATCTGCCGGCGTTCAATGCCGCAATCGAGGGAATGATTGTGGTGGTTGCCGCGTATGGACCGGGTGGTGTGGAACTGCCGGTCTAAGACGCGCGGGTGCGTTCCCGCGGGTAGCGAGTTGGAGATTTGGGATTTTGAGCGCGGTCGCTTAGGCGGCCGCGTTTTTGTTTGGAGTTAGGGCGTGTAGAGCGGCCCCCTCCGTCTTGCGCGCAAGGGCGCGCAATCCACATCCCTTAGTCCTGCGGACAGGTGGAGGCAAGTTCCCCTTCGTTGCGACGATGCGCTGGTTGCCTCCTCCAATCGAAGATTGGGGGAGGTGGATCGCACGCGCAGCGTGCGAGACGGAGGGGGGGGTCGGGCTGCTTTGCCGAGCAGCGTTGTTTGCTTTCTGGGATTGGGTGTCGGTCTTCGCTTTGGGCAGATCTGTAGGCGTGGGCTGTGTGGCATTCACAGTTTGACGGCGGCAGAACATCTGGAGCGTTGAAACGACGTTCGGCACGAGCATCGCAAGCACGCGCAGCATCGCATCGATCCAACGATCGAGAGGCGACGGGGTCCCTAGCCCAATGTGCGCGTGTTTGTGTCGTGTCATGCGGGGTAGAATACCCCGGCACGGGGCGCCGTAGATTCTGCGTAGCTCTATCCCCCAATCTTTCGCGCTAACGCGCTGAGATTGCTCGGGATGATTTTTGGTTATCCTGCAGTTTCGATACAGCTCCGTCCCCAATTTGCCCCATCCACCGCTCGTCCCGGCGTAAGCCGGGATCCAGGTTACGGGCACAGGGACAAGCCGCCCCTGGGTCCTGACTTGCGTCGGGATGAGCGGGACGAGGAACTGGCGTTTGGGGGTGTGGCTCCCGGGTTCCCGCTTTCGCGGGAATGACGGTGGATGCGGTGGTCTGGTGCATTTTCAATGCACCCTACGCTCCGTCGCTACGCCTGCTTGAGCATCCAGTCGTGGGCGGCGTTCAATATCTCGGCGAGGACTTCGGGGTCTTTGCGGCCGGACTTGGCGGGGGCGTGGAAGGCGTGGTCGGCGTGTTGGGCGAGGACGAGTTTGGCGCGTTTGCCCAGCGCCTTCACGGTTGGCTGAAGCAGGTCGAGATTGGCGAACTCGTCGTTTGTGCCTTGCAGGAAGAGCATGGGGACCTTCACCGACTGCAAGTGATCGGCGCGGTCTGTGCCGGGTTTGCCGGGCGGGTGGAGCGGGAAGGCGAAGAAGACGAGGCCTTGCACTTTTGGGAGCGGGTCTAGAGCTTGCGCCTGGCTGGTCATTCTGGCGCCGAAGGAGCGGCCGCCGGCGAATAGCGGGAGATCGCCGGCGAGTTTGGCGGCGTCGGCGATGGCGGCTCTTGTGGCGGCTTGCGCGATGGGCGGATTGTCGGGGCGTTTGGAGCCACGTTCCATGTAGGGGAAGTTGTAGCGCAGCGTGGCGATGCCGCGCTCTGCGAGGCCATCGGCTGTGGCGGCCATGTGTTTGTGCGTCATGCCGGCCCCTGCCCCGTGAGCCAGCACGAGAACGGCCTTTGCATCTTTCGACTTCTGCCAGAGCGCGGAGACGGTTGTGCCGTCTGCAAGTTTCAGCGTGCGTTCCCTGGCAGCGGTCATGGCTTTGGCAATCAGGTCTTGGGGCGGTCTGCCGGAGCGGGGGCGGCTTCTGCCGGCGCAGCTTCTGCAGGCGCGGGTGTTGCTTCGTCGGCGGCGGGCTTGCGGAAGCGGAGGGTCATGCGGTCGCTTTCGCCGATCGCTTCGTATTGCGCCTTGTCATAGCCTTCGGCTTCGGGCGTGCCGGGTTGTGGCGCGCGCAGGTTGGGCGGGAGTTCCCAGACGCCGAGCGGATGGTTGGCGTTGTCTTTCGGGTTGGCGTTGATCTCTGACGCTTCCTCGAATTTGAAGCCGGCGTTTTGCGCGAGCTGCACGACGTAAGATTCAAGGACGTAGCCGGTGGAGGCGGTGAGATCCTGATCGCGGGCGGACGGGAGACGGTGTTCTTCCACGCCGAGGACGCCGCCGGGTTTCAGCGCGCGATAGGCGTCGGCGAAGATCTTGTCGGCGTAACCGCCGGCCATCCAGTTGTGGACATTGCGGAATGTCAGCACGACGTCGGCTGTGCCATCGGGCGCGAGACCGGGGCTGGTGCGTGAGCCGACCGTGAGCGTGATGTCGCCATAGGTTTCCGGGTGGGCGACAAAGGCGGCGGCGTAGGCATCGACCTGCGCCTTGGCGTTGGCCGACATGGCGGGATCGACGTGCGCCGCGTAGAGCTTGCCACCGCCGGATTTGAGCCACGGGCCGAGGATGGCGGTGTACCAGCCGCCACCGGGGGCGATTTCGACAACGGTGTCGCCCGGTTTCACGCCGAAGAAGGTGAGCGTTTCGATCGGATGGCGCCACACATCGCGCGCTTTTTCCGCTTCCGTGCGCCAGGCGCCGGCAACCGCGCCTTCGAGGCCGCCGGGCGGCGGGCTTTCGGCGGTGGGCGTCCCGCCGGGCGTGGCCGCAGATGTCGCCGCAGTGGTGTCGCCGCAGCTCGCCAGCAGGGCGAAAGCAGCAACAGCGAGGAGCATCTGGCCAGTTTTCATGTGTCAGTTCCGTGTACAGAAGCCTGATTCCAGAGCGTATTCCGGCCCTGTTTGTGGACGTGACTTTATCCAATCGGGATCACTTGACCACCCGGGACTGCATTCCCAACTCGAAGGGCGAGGCGCTGCACATGCAGGCCTTGGAGGCCGAGGCGTTGGCCATGAGGCAGCGCCGCGAACGGTCTTCGGAATGAAACCGGCGGATCGCTGAACTGATCCGCACTGTTGCTTGAAGCAAGGACAGACCATGAGCACGTTCGACTTTTCCCCCCTTTATCGCACCGTCGTTGGTTTTGACCGGTTGGCCAGCATGATCGACACTGCTGCACGGCTTGATGGCGCGCAGGGCTATCCGCCCTACAACATCGAACAATCCATCGAAGACGAGAACGCCTACTCGATCGAGCTGGCGGTTGCGGGCTTTGCCGAAGCTGACCTCGACCTTGAAGTGAAGGAAGGCCAGCTGATCATCGTCGGCAAGAAAGATGGCGGTGATGCGAGCCGGAAATTCCTGCACCGCGGCATAGCGGAGCGTGGCTTCATCCGCCGCTTCCAGCTTGCCGATCACGTTGTTGTAACCGGCGCGGCGCTGAAGAACGGCTTGCTGCGTATCGAACTGAAGCGCGAACTGCCCGAGGCCATGAAACCTCGCAAGATCGCGATTGGTGACGCAACGTCGAGCCAGGTGATCGAGAGCACCGCGACAAAAATTCGCCCTGCTTCTGCAGCCTAACGAGGCCTTGAAAACGGACCAGCGCATTCCGATCTGAATGTCTGGTCAATGACCTGCTGGTGAGCCGGCCGCCCTTCTCTCCCCCCGGTGGGGCTGGCGTGGTTCCCGCAAACGAGAGCGGCGCATCTTCTTCCCCCGGAGATGCGCCGCTTTTCTTTTGTGCCCCATCGTGTGTGTTGCGTCGTGCGCGTTACAGAAGCGCCTGAGGCGCGCTGTCCTAGAGCGAAGCCGGAAGCGTGGCCAAGAACTGATCGAGCGCGGCCTTCGGATATTGCGGGAAGAAGATGCAGACGATCGCGACCCCCGTGAGCGCGCCGCCGAGGTGAGCTGCGTGGCCGATGCCATCGCGAACATTGGCGCGTGAGGCCCACGCCGAATACCCGATGTAGCAAATCGCGAAGAGGCCGAGCGGCATGGGCAGCGCGAAGAACAGATAGATCTGCGCGAAGGGCGCAAAGACGGCGGCGGCGCCGGTGACGCCCGAGACGGCGCCGGATGCGCCAAGCGCGCGATAATTGCTGTCGCGGAAGTGCTCCATGTAGGTCCACAGCGAACCGCCGATCAGCGACGCGAAGTAGATGAGCGCAAAGCCGACCGTGCCGGCGATGTATTCGACGAACGGGCCCATGAAGTAGAGGGCCAGCATGTTCATGAAGAGGTGGAACGGGTCGCCGTGGATGAAGCCCGAGGTGATGCCGCGGTAGTATTCCTTTGAACGGCGGATGCGGTTCACGTCGAACAGGAGCTTGTCGACGAGACGCGGGTTGTTGAAGGCTGCGATGGACAGCCCGATGTTCGCGATCAGCAGCGCAAGCGTTGCCGGCGAAGCTAGCAGAACCTCGATCTCGTGCATGGCGCGCGGCTCCGTGCGTCAGTCGCGAGTGGGGGCTTCCTGGTCTTGATCGTCGGAAGCGGCTTCCGGCTGGGCTTCGGCTTCGGGAGCGTCGGCCTGGGCGGTTGCGGCGATGCCGGCCTGGACGTCGTCTTCCGACGCGGCGCTGTTGTCGGATGCGTCGTCGGCATCATCCGCGGCGCCGTCACCATTGGAAGCTTCGCTGGCGCCGTCTTCGCCGCGGTTGCGGCCGCCACGGCGGCGGCGGCGGCGTTTGCGCTTGCGGTCGCCCTCGCCGGCTTCGTCATCACGCGGCTCGACAGTGCCTGATTGGGCGGCATCGGCTTCTGCCGTGTCAGCGGTTTCGCCATCGGCGCCGGCTTCTTCAGCATCGACCGGGGCGGCGGGTTGCGGGCGGGTGTCCTGGCGCTGCGGGCGCAGGAGGAAGGCGGTGGCGCCGGTTTCGTCGGTGAAGGCCTTGAGGGCTTCGATCGACTGGCCGGTCACGAACTTGCGGCGCAGCTCGCGGAAGGAGCGGGCGGCGGAGCGCAGCGGGACAAGGCTCACGGCTTCCTTGCCGAAGGTGACGGAGAAGGTCTCGGTTCCCGCGAGCGAGGTTTCGAGGTTCTCTGCGGCCCAGGGCAGGAAGAAGGCTGCAAGATCGTCAGCGAAGATCGGGGCCAGCGTTTCCTTCAGGTCTTCCAGCGCGGCGAAGGGGCCGGACGCGGTCGGCGCGGACATGAACTCGCACCATTTGGCGACGAACTCACCATCCTTCTCGATGATCTTGGCGGGCGTCGGGTCCGTCATCATCTGGATCAGCTGACCGGCGATCGCGAAGTCGGCGATCGAGGGACGGTCGCCGAAGATGAAGAGGTGTTTCTTCAGGTGGTCGTCGAGGAGCTTGATGAACTTCTTGAACGATTTCTCGACAGCGCCGCCGAGCTCGCCTTCGAGCTGCATGGTCTTGAGCTGGCCGGTCATCGTTTCGATGGCGAGCTCTTCGGTGGCTTTCTTGTCGCCGGGAATGCCGGTCGGATAGTATTCCTCGATCGAGCGCTGGGCGGCGAGGCGCTGGTCCTTCTTGCGGGTCCAGCGATAGTGGAAGGCGGCCTTGGCGAGCCAGACGTCGGCGTATTCTTCCAGCACGCAGGCGAGGAAGGCGGTGGCCGGATCGGCGGGCGTGGCGGAAGGTTCGGGGCTGTCTGCCTCGAGCGCTTCCATCATCGGCGTCGTGTCGTGAACGGCGAAGCCCGACGCCGTGACGAGCACAGGCAGCGTGCCGAAGCGCGAGAGGCGCTTCAGTTCATCCTCGGTTTCGGACGTGCGCGGCACCCAGTCGAAGGCGAACGCCTTGTACTTCAGGTAGGAGCGCATCTTGGTCGAATAGGCCGAGGTCTCGGCGCCGAACAGGCGATAGGACATTCAAGTCTCCGGAAAGCGCGCGGAAACTACGCGGGATGCGTAACAGCTTCAACCGCTGTTTACGGGGGATCTGCACGCAAAATCCCTTGAAAATCCGCTATTTGGCAGGGTGTGACGCCACAGCCCCTTCAGGGCGCGGGCTAGTCATAGGTTGATCGCCGGAATTCGCCCGACCGGTTTAATCGTTCGCCCACCCGCTTTTGCCACGCTGCGGGACGGAGAAGGGGTCGGCAGGAGACTGCCGCATGACGTGCATGGACGCCGAGTTCGAAAGCCAGGGCGGGCCGAACCTCGCCGAACGCATCCGCCGTATGGCCAACGGCCGGAACACGCTGGACGTCGCGCAATTCCAGTTCATCGGACTGGACGCGATCCGTACCGGCTATGCCGAACGCTGGAGCGAGAAGCGCGACCGCGTCTTCACCATCGCCAAGCAATTCATCACCAAGCGCATCACGCCTGAAGATGTCCTCATCTCGAGCGCGGAAGGCTTCCTGCTGATCTTCGGCGCGTACTCGGGCTTTCTGGCGGATGCCGCAGCTCAACGGATTTCCGGGGAGCTGAACGCGTTCTTCCTCGGCGCGCCGGACATGAGCGATGTGCAGCTGGAAGCGAAACACCAGTCGATGAGCGTGGACGACTTCGCAACCGCGTTCGGCGAGATGATCGCCGAGGCCGTCGACCTGACGCCGCCGCCGGTGACTGCTGAAATCCCGATGGGCTTCACGCCTGTGTGGGATGCGCAGCGTGGGGCGCTATCCACCTTCTTCGTTTCGCCGCTGGATGCGGCTGGCGTGCCGATGGACTGGAACCTCGTCAGCCATCGCCACACCGACATGGACGAGATGAAGCTCAAAGCCTCCGAGGAGGCGATGAAGAAGCTGTTTGCCACGGGGCGGAAGGCGCTGGTCGGCGTGGCGGTGCATGTGTCGAGCCTGAACAGCCAGCAGAGCCTGGCGCGGATCATGTCGGTGATTTCGACATTCGATCCCGAGCTGGCGCGCTATCGTGTGATCCGCGTGAGCTGTGTCGAGCCGGGCTATCCGCGCATCTACCTGCAGGACATCCTGCGCAATCTGAAGCCACGCATTCCGCATGTCGCGATCGGCCTGCACTGGAGCGAGCCGGATATTGCGGCCGTGCTGAAACTGCAGCCTGCCGCGCTTGGCTTCACGCTGCCGCCGGGCGCACTAAGCCCGTACGGGAACAGGAGCGAGGCTTTCTCGCGTATCCGCGCGGCGATCGAACTGGCGCGTCCTTACAACATTTCCGTCGGCATAGAAGGCGACCTGCACCTCGAACACGCGCGACGGCTGGCGCAGGATGGGGCCAACCATCTCTGCTCGCCGCGCATCTGGCCGACGCGGCCCGCCCTGCCCGCTGCAGAGATCTGGCCAGCGTCTCGGCTGGGCGTGGATACGAACGCTGCCGCCTGAAGCGGCGGGTTGATGCGGGCGCGGCGCGCGGAACCGGCGTGAGCACGGCGTGAGGCGCGATCTGAATGACAGTTCGACTGCTTGCGCGCAGTTGATCCACACAAAGATACTGGTAGGTTTCCGCCGCTGCGATCAGTGGACTTCGCGGCGAATAACGAGAGGACGGAGACCTCCCCCATGAAGGATGCCCCCATGAAGATTGGCCCCATGAGACAAGCAATTCTGATTGCAACCGCCGCCATCACACTCGCCGCGCCGGCGCTCGCGCAAACGCAATCGACGCTGCAGGTGCTGACCACCAAGGGCATCGTGATGACAGCCGGCGGCATGGAGATCGATGTCACCTACAAGCCGGACGGCACATTCACGGCGATGGACGATCAGGTGACCGGCAAGTGGCGCATTGACGGCGACAAGCTTTGCACCTCGTCGAACTTCTCGCCCGCGGAAGAATGCGTGGCGTATCCCGCCGGCAAGAAATCCGGCGACTCGTTCGAAGTGACGGGCGCGCAGGGAACCGCGACGATCAAGATCAAGTAAGGACTGGCAAGATCAAGTAAGGGCCGCTCAAAGAGCCCGGGCGCACAGGCCAGACAAACGCCTCGCATCTTTTTGATGCGGGGCGTTTTGTTTTTTGGGTGTTGCGCGATCCGCGTGCCTCGCACGCAGCCCCCTCCGTCTCGCGGCTTTGCCGCGATCCACCTCCCCCGCCTTTGGCGGTGGAGGACAAGCAGCAGCGCCCCAAAAAAGCAGAGCCCAAAAACGGCGACCCCGGCCGCTGCTTGCGCAGGGCCGGGGCGACACCATGGTTGTCCGCCAGTTCGTCCTTCGAGCTGCGGCCATCACAGCCTGGTCCTGATCAGGGACCGCTCGTTCGACGCCATCCGGCGAAGCTGAGCCTTGAGCGTCTTGGTTCGGCGTCCACATGACTCCGGGACATCACATCCCGCTTCCATGTTTCCGCGCGGCTGAGACCACGCTCGTGTCCGTTTTTATCCCCTCTCGAGGACTCCGGCGACTTTGGACTCCGCCTGAGTGCGACCTCGTCTCTTGCAGAGCGCGATGCCGCTTCCGGTGCTCGTTGCTCCCCTTGTTCAGCGCCCGTCCAATCGGGCTTACCAGTGGGGACATTCAGCTGCTTGACCCGCGAC
>Ga0116156_10000585_pt1 | contig 38692 bp, 25 predicted proteins | sample AD_UKC045_MetaG_FD_89891 | JGI IMG/M metagenome (GOLD analysis project Ga0116156, IMG submission 89891) | Active sludge microbial communities of municipal wastewater-treating anaerobic digesters from USA - AD_UKC045_MetaG | ecosystem: Engineered > Bioreactor > Anaerobic > Digestate | place: USA...
CCGGCAGCGCTGCCGGATCTGACTGACGTCGCCGCTCGCGCCACGATCAGCGAAGCGCCAGCCGTCCTGCAGGTACCCGAGATCGCATTCACCGGACTGGCCGACGCGGAGACAACCCAGACGCCACGCGTCGCCCGCGCGATTGCCTGCCACCTCGGCGACGCCAGCGCGTTGACCACCGACATCGACCTGCAGTTGCGCGCCGAAGGCTACGATCTGGAGCGCGTGCGCAGTATCGATGATCTCAAGGTCGTGCTCAGCCGCACGGCGCCTTCGCTGATCGTGCTCGGCAGTCGGCACCAGGAAGCGATCGAGGAGATTGGCGCACTGGTCCAGGCGGCACGCGCGCGCAGCAAGCAGCGCGCCCTGCTGGTCGCGCTGTCCGCCGAAAAGATCGATCTGGCTGCACGCCTGCGCGCGATGCGTGCCGGTTGCGATGCGTATATCGAACAGCCTGCCGGTGCCGATGATGTGATGAAGCGGGTGCGTGAGCTGAAAGGCGCGGACCAGTCCGATCCGTTCCGCATCATGATCATCGAGGACGATCGCTCGCAGGCGCTGTTTGCCGAATCCATCCTGCGCAAGAACGGCATGCAGGCGCTGGCGGTCGGCGAAGCGTCCCTCGTGCTCGACAAGCTCGACGAGTTTGCACCCGACCTGATCCTCATGGATCTGAACATGCCCGTTTGCAACGGCATCGAGCTCACCGCGCTGATTCGCGAGCGCGAGGCCTATGTGTCGACGCCGATCGTGTTTCTCTCCGGCGAGGGGGACACCGAGAAGCACTTCGAGGCACTCAGCGTCGGCGGCGACGATTTCCTCAGCAAGCCGATTGCGCCGCGACACCTGATCGCCGCCGTGACGAGCCGGGTCACGCGAGCACGCAAGCTGGACCGCCGGCAGCGCGAACCCTTGCAACGCGAGGCGATCAAGGGTCTCAACGACTCGGCCCATCTCAGTCGACGGCTGGCCGAGATGCTCTCGATGGAGGACGCCGCGACGCGCCTGGGTGGCCTTGTATTCCTCGACCTCGAGGCCACCGAGCACCTGGCCCAGCGTCTCGGCAAGAGCGAGTTTCGCAAGCTGCTCGAGCGGCTGACCCAGGTCCTCGCGACGCAGATCGGCGGCAACGACATGCTCGCCCGCTGTGGCGACCACGGATTCCTCCTGCTCAACCCCGACCGGGCGAGCGGCGTGCTCGAACAACACGTCATCGCCTTGCGCGAACGCATCGCACAGGAGGAATTCGGCACTGCGAGCGCACCGCTGCGACTCCGCATCGTCGCTGGAATCTGCCCGTTCGCAATCGCCGCAGGGGATGCGAAAGCGATGATCGATGCCGCCGAGCGCGCGATGTTCGAAGCGCGCGACGGCGCCAGCGCGGGCGTCGTGGTGTGCGTTGCGGAAACCGATGCGAACGGTAGCCCCGGCATCATCGAGGCGATTCGCGAGGGACTTGCCAATTCGAGCTTCCGCGTGGTCTTCCAGCCGATCGTTTCCCTGCACGGCGAAGAGGAAAAACAGTTCCAGGCATTGTTGCGCCTGCCTTCGGAAGGTGGACGCATCTTCGCTGCCAGCGAAATCGTGCCCGCTGCCGAGCAAGCCGGATTCATCGTCGAGATCGATCGCTGGATGGTCGAAAGCTGCCTTGGCACGATTGCCGGGCACCTGCGCGATGGACACAACCTGCGCCTGTTCGTCAGCCAGTCGCTTGACAGCGTTCGTGCGCATGATCGCCTCGAATGGATGCGCGGCGCACTCGAATCGCATCGCGTCCCGGCAGCCCAGATCTCGCTTGAATTGCGCCTGGCCGATGCCGCGGCATCGCTGTCGGACTTCGTTGCGTATTGCCTCGGCATGAAACAACTCGGCATCGGTCTGACCCTGTCGGGTTTTGAAGCCGGCAAGCTCGGATCGGAAATGCTGCGCCATCTGCCGGTCGATTTCGTCAAGCTGTCGACTCGCTACATCGCGGCGTCCGACGGAGAGCTGCGCCAGGAGCTGCGTGATCTGGTCAAACTGGCCCATGCCAGCGATCGTCGCGTGATTGCCCCGCGTGTCGAGGAAGCGCGCGTCGCCGCTGCACTGTGGGCCAGCGGAATCGACCTGATCCAGGGCAACTTTGTCCAGCAGGCAACGCGCGAGGCATCGTTCGACTTCCACCTCGGCGGCAGCTGAGCAGGCATCCCGACGTGCCGAATCCGCAGAACCGCTCCGCATCCCCGGGTAGTCCAGACGGAAGGCTGATCGCCGTCATCGTTCTGGCCTTCGGACTCTGCGCAGCGCTGGTACTTCTTGTCGCCTTGCCCGAGACCGTCGGGCGGATATTTCTGACCGGCCTTGCAGTGACGGCAGTCGTGATCGGCCTCCTCAGCGTGCTGGTCTGGCGACAGGGTCGCCAGCACGATGCGGGCGAACGCGTGGTGTTGCCGCTGGTCCAGCAGTCGCCGGGCATCCCGGCATCGACCCTGCGCGAACTCGAATCGTTGCGCGCGATGCAGAACGATCTGCTCGCCGCAAAACAGGAAGCAGAGGCCGCGACGATGGCCAAGGGCGAATTCCTGGCGACGATGAGCCACGAGATCCGCACGCCGCTGAATGGCATCGTGCCCTTGCTCGACCTGCTCCGATCCACTCCTCTGCGACCGGATCAACGCGACTATCTGGCTACCGCGCATCAGTCGGCGCTTGAACTGCTGCGTATCGTCGATGACATTCTCGACTACTCCAAGCTGGAGGCGAGCAAGCTCGAGATCGAGAACGTCGGCGTCAATCTGAAGGAGCTGGTCGACTCGGTCGCCATGCTGATGGCCGGCAGTGCGACAGCCAAGGGCCTTCGCCTCGGCGTGGTCATCGATCCTTCAGTGCGTCTCGCGGTCCGCGGCGATCCGGTGCGGCTGCGCCAGGTGCTGACCAACCTGGTCAGCAACGCGATCAAGTTCACCGAGCGCGGCAGCGTGACGATCCAGCTCGGCAAACGGGGTGAATCGCGCAGCCACCACGAGATCACGTTTGCGGTACGCGACACCGGCATCGGCCTTTCACCCGAGGCCGCTGCGAAGCTGTTCCAGCCGTTCTCCCAGGCCGACGCATCGACGACACGTGTCTACGGTGGCACGGGCCTGGGCCTGGTCATCTGCAAGCGCCTCATCGACCTGATGAACGGCAAGCTCGGCGTTCGATCCGAGCTTGGCAAGGGATCCACGTTCTGGTTCAACGTGCCGTTGCAAAAGGCAATCGGCGACGTCCGTGCGCGCAGCGACCTGTCCGGCGTGCGCGCGCTCCTGCTCAGTGGCGACGAAGCTTTCCTGCGCAAGGCCGGCAGCCTGGTCACCCGGCTCGGCATGAACCACATGCACAGCAATCTCGCAGTCGATGCGTTGACCAAGCTGCGTGCCAGCTCGGCGATGGGCGAGCGCGGCAGCTATGAAGTACTGCTGATCGACATCGCAACGGTCGCGGCGGCGACCCTCGCCCTCGTGCGCAACATTCGTCGCGATCCGACCCTTGATCACCTGCGCATTCTCGTTGCCGGCAATGACGACAGCGTGCAGGACCTGCGCGCCGACGAACGGGTCACCGCGCTGTCGGCAAATTTCGATGAGCGCGAACTGCGCGAGACGATCAGCCGCCTGCTCGGTGTTGGCGATGCCGAGGTCGCGCGCGACGAACCCCTGCTTGCCACTGCCGCCGACGCGCACGTAGCCGATCGTTCCACTTCGCTGCCGCGCCCACTGCATGGCCGCGCCTTGCTGGTCGAGGACAATCCGGTCAACGCGAAAGTCGCTCAGCGGCTTCTTGCGCTTCTTGGTGTCGAAGTCGATCACGCGGGTGACGGCCAGATCGCGCTCGAGCGTCTGTCGCGCGGCAGTTACGATGTGGTGCTGATGGATTGCCAGATGCCGGTGATGGACGGCTATACGGCCACGCGCAACCGACGCGCGGACGAGCGCGCGAAAGGGCTGCGTCGATTGCCGATCGTCGCCATGACCGCCAACGCGATGGCCGGCGACCGCGAGAAGTGCCTCGGCGCCGGCATGGACGACTACCTGACCAAACCACTTGATCGAAGCCTGCTTGAAAAAACCCTGGCGCGATGGATGCCCGAGGCAGCCACCGCCGGGCAACCGCCACATGGCGCTGGCGCACCAGCCGCGGCCCTGGCTGGACCCGCCTCGCCTTCGGTCGAAGCGCAACGGATTGCCGGCCAGGACATGCCGACGAACCCGACCCATGCGATCGATCCTGCGATCGTGCAGGAGTTGCTCGAAGTCATGGGCGACGGTTTTTCCGACCTGACGCGTATCTATTTCGAGGACACGCCGAAACTCCTGAAGCGGCTGCATGAAGCCGCTCGTACGGCTGATCACGACGCCATTGCCGAAATCACCCATTCGCTCAAATCATCGAGCGCCAATCTCGGCGCCCTGCCACTTGCGGACGTGGCCCGACGCGCGGAAATCGACGCGCGCGCGCGACGTGACAATGAACTCGCGACGCTGCCGACGCGGACCGATCACGAGTACCAGCGCGTGGTCCAGGCCTATCGGGCGCTGGGCCTGATGCCGTCCTGAGGTTTCGTCGATCCAGAGCGCTGTCAATCCAGCAGGCCACAACCTTTCGTCGCCTGGCCTGACCAGCACTTTCAGCCCATCCCGAATCCAGCGCACTTTGGCAAATCTGAAGAGATGCCGCTTTGCGAAGGCGCTTGCCCCCTTTTGGGGGTTCCTGCAAGAGGCCGGCGGGAATGCATCACCTCATTGCACAACGCGGCCTGCGCCAGCGCTCATGTCACTCGGTCGGCGCGTTGGTGATTCCACCGACCGTGACGTCAGCTACCGATCTTGGTCTGCAGGTAATTTGCTTCGCCGAGCTGGTCGATCAGGCCGAGCTGGGTTTCGAGCCAGTCGATGTGTTCTTCCTCGGATTCGAGGATCGCGACAAACAGTTCGCGGCTGCCGTAGTCGCTGCAGCTCTCGCAATACGCGATGGCGGCCTTCAGATCCGGGACGGCTTGCCGCTCGAGACGCAGATCGCAGGCCAACGCTTCGCTGGGTTTCTCGCCGATGAAGAGCTTTCCGAGCTGCTGCAGGTTCGGCAGTCCATCGAGGAACAGGATGCGCTCGATCAGTCGATCGGCGTGCTTCATCTCATCGATCGATTCCTTGTACTCGTGCTCGGCGAGTTCCGCGTAACCCCAGTTGCGATACATGCGCGAATGGAGGAAATACTGGTTGATCGCGGTCAGTTCGTTGAGCAGGGATTTGTTGAGGTGCTCGATGACCTTGGCATCGCCTTTCATGGGCGCGTACTCCGTTCGGGGGCGAGGAGTCGTGATGCAACGACTCAGGGCGCGACTATAGCGCCAGGAATTTTTTCAGGGAGTAACGCGAATCGCACGCATTGCGGCGTGCAGCGGCGTGGCCGCAGGGGTGGTCAGGCCGCGATCGCCAGCGGCAACGGAAATTCACGGGCCGCTCGAGCACGTCCTTCACCGAGGATCTCGCGGGCCAGGTCGGCACAACTGCCGCAACCGCTTCCGCAACCGGTACGCATGGTCAGTTCTTCAAACGAACTGACGCCGCGCGAGGCCGCGTCGCGGATTGCGTGGTCGGTTACGCCGTTGCAGATACAGACATACATCGCCAAAACCCGGTAAGGACTGGCGTCTATTCAATTGCAAATACGAATGATTGTCAACTACCGCGAAGCTGAACGAGACTTTCAGCGCAAGAATGCCGGCTCGCCGTCCAGCGTTTCCTGACGGAACGTGTTGCGCAGCGGGGCCTGGCACAAGGCCTCGGCCATCGGCAGCAGGTGTTTGAGCGCCTGCTCGTAGACCTGGCGCTTGAACGAGACCACGTGCTCGCTCGGATACCAGAAGTCGACCCAGCGCCAGAGATCGAATTCGGGTTTCTCATTGGCATCGAGGCGGAAATGCGCCTCATCGCCTGTGAATCGCAGCAGGAACCAGACCTGCTTCTGGCCGACGCAGGTCGGTCGCACATTGCGGCGCACGAAACGGTTGGGCAGGCGGTAGCGGAGCCAGCCAGGTGTCGCCCCGAGCACTTCGACATGCTCGGCGCGGAGACCGGTTTCCTCCTCGAGCTCGCGGTACATGGCCTCGAGCGGGGTTTCGTCGGTGCGCATGCCGCCTTGCGGGAACTGCCAGCCATCGCGATTGACCCTGCGCGCCCAAAACACGCGACCATCATCCCGGATCAGGACGATGCCGACATTCGGACGATAGCCATCTGGATCGATCACGCTGGAGCTCCCGGTTCTGCTCGCTGGCCAGCATCGGAAACCTGACCGGACAGGCATTGAAAACCTGACCGGATCGGCTCGCACCTGCCGTCGCGCGCCGATTCTTCCACAGTGCCAAGCGGCGCAGCAAGGCGAACGCGCCAGCCAGCAGACCCGAGCGACCCGCCTCGGCGCTTGACACGCCCGGCCCAGCCACTAGAATCCGTCCCCCCTCAGAGCCTTCGGCTCGCATGGCTATGTAGCTCAGCCGGTTAGAGCACAGCACTCATAATGCTGGGGTCGGTGGTTCGAGTCCACCCATAGCCACCAATATCGCCGCGTAATTCCATGATTTCACGGGATTTTGTTGTCAGCACCACGCCGTGCCGACGATTCCCCGTAGCGCGCTTCCGAGCCTGCGGATTTCAACCGCCCGGTCGAGCAGCCAGCCCATGCCGTGGCGCAATCCGTATCGATGCGGATTGCACCGACCGACGCAAGACGAATCCGATTCTGCAGGCATGCCTGCAGTGAGGCACCACGCCATTGATCCGGAGTCATGGATTGAAAACCGTTCGGGCTGAGTGTGTCGAAGCCCGGCTGTGGCAGCCTTTTGACAGGCCTGTCCCGAGCCTCGTCGACGGACTCAGGGCAAACGGTATTTTCGCGCCGGATCAATGATTCATGCGCCACGGGTAGCGTCGAGCGCGTCGGCCTTGGCGTTCTCGCCCAGTTTTCGATAGACCTCGGCGAGCCGTTCGGCGGCGGTGCGGGTGCGCGAATGATCGGCACCGAAGATCGCGAGCAGGCGCTTGTGTGCATCTTCAAGCGCGATGCGCGCCTCCGCAGTACGACCCATGCGACCGAGACACAGGCCTTCGTTGCTCATGAAGATCGCCGTCATCGCGTGTTCGTCGCCGACAGTCGCGCGCGCGAGCCTGAGCAACGCAGCGAATTCGGCACGCGCCGCATCGAGACGTCCGTCATTCATCAGCAGCATCGCGAGATTGTTGCGCGGCGCGAGGGTTGTCGGATGCTCGACGCCCCCGCGCGTCTGGATCGCGATGATGCGCCGATACTGCAGTTCGGCCTCACCGACCTTGCCGCGCTCCTCGAGCAGGTAGGCCAGAGTGTTCATCGATGCGAGCGTCTGCGCATAGTCGTCGCCGAACTGGGCCTCCATGCCTTTCAACGATTCGCGGGTCAGCGCCTCGGCCTCGTCGTACTGCTTGAGCGGCATCAGGATATTGGCCAGTGTCTGCATCGTGGTCAGCGTGCTGGCGTGTTGATTGCCCAGCACCTCGCGTTGCAGGCGCAGGGCTTCGGCGGCCTCCTTCCCGGCCAGCTCGTTGTCGCCACGTGCGGCGAGCACGAGCGCCAGCTTGTTGCGGCTTGCGAGCGTCAGCGGCGCGCGCTCACCGAGTTCCTCGACACGTCCTTCGAGTACAGCGCGGATCAATTGCTCGGATTCGTCGAGCGCGCCGCGATCGCGCAACACGCCCGAGAGGTTGCTGCGCGCGGACTCGATCGTCGTGCGGAGTTCGGGATCCGGGTTCGGCTGGCGCTTGTCGAGCATGGCCGCATCCGCGAGCACGGCACGATACTTCTGTTCCGCGGACTCGGGACGACCGGCCTCATCGTCAATGCGTGCCGCGGTCAGGTCGATGGCGAGGCGCGCGGCCGGAGGCGGCATCGGCCATTCGGCACGCGCTTCCTCGAGCGTGCTCATGGCCTTGTCGAATTTTCCGAGATCCGCGTAGAGCGAGGCGCGCTGATGCAGCAGGCTGGCGCGCTGCACCTGGGTCGCGCCGCTGCGTTCGCCGAGTTCGTAGGCTCGTTGGTTGAGCGCCAGTGCGGCGTCGTACTCGCCGAGCGCACGCCGCGTGCGCGCCAGCGTGGTCGCCACGGCGCGCTGCACGGCGGGCTCGCCATCGAGGCGCTGCATGTCGCGTTCGGCCTGATCGACCACTTCATCGACGGTGAGCTTGCGGCCCGCCGACAATTCGGGATCGGCGGATGCAAGCATGCGCTCGAGAAACGCGTTGACGGCGGCGGATTCGAGCGCGCGCTGATCGGCCTCGCCGCGCGCCCGTTGCTCGGCCAGGGCGAAGCGCAGCGAGACGATGCTGGCCACCGCGAGCACGACGACAATGCTGGCCATGGCCGCGCTGAGCAGGCGATGACGCCGTACAAAGCGACTGGCTCGATACATGCGCGTCAGCGGACGCGCCATGATCGGCCGATGATCGAGGATGCGCTGCAGGTCGTCGGCCAGTTCCGCGGCCGAGGCGTAACGTTGTTCGCGCTCGCTGGCCAACGCCTTCATGACGACGGTATCGAGATCGCCGCGCGCCTCCGCACTGATCGTGGCGAGTCGCGGCGGGGTATCGTGGCGCAGGATGTCGAGCGCCTCGAAGATCGTCGAGGTATTCAGGCGCGGATGCGGCAGACGCCCGCTGATCAGTTCGTAGGCGACCACGCCGAGCGAATAGACGTCGCTGCGCGCACCGATGAGCGTGCTGTCTCCGAGCAGTTGCTCGGTGCTCATGTACGGCAGGGTGCCGAGCACCTGTCCGTCCTGGGTCAGTCCGTGCGCTGCGTCATCGCGCAAACGCGCGATCCCGAAATCGAGCACCTTCGGCTGACCGCTCTCGTCGACGAGGATATTGCCGGGCTTGAGATCGCGGTGGATGACGCCGCGCCCGTGCGCGAAGTGCACCGCGCGCGCAACTTCGATCAACAGGCGCAGGCGTGCGGCGAGCCCGAGATTCTGTTCGTACGCGTGGCGGACCAGATCGACGCCACGCACGTATTCGAGTGCGAGCCAAGGCACATCGACGTCATCGACCCGCGACTCTCCCGCCGCGTACAGGCGGGCGATTCCGGGATGTTCGAGCTGCGCAAGCACTTCGATCTCGCGACGCATGCGTTCGACGACCGAAGCCGACACGCCGCGCACCACCTTGAGAGCAACCTGGCGTTGCGGATGGATCTGCTGGGCGAGGTAGACGCGGCCCATGCCACCTTCGCCGAGCAGCCCGAGTATGCGGTACGGCCCGATCGCGAAATCGTCCACGGCAACCACGCTCTGCGTGTCCAGCTTCAGCGTATCTGTTCCACCTTGTGTCACAGTTTTCCCCTGCGCAGAATCATTTGTGCCGAATTCGCCGTCGGGAACGTCGACTTGCAAACACCATGCCCGCAAAGCGGGCGGCGCCCGATATCCGCGGCCTCGAATCAGAGCTGCTCGATCGACGTGACCAGGAACAATTCGCAGGCGCCGCCGCCGGTGTCGTTGCGCGTGAGCGAGCTGCGCCAGTGGAATCCGTCGTTGCGTTGCGCGGCGACGAGTTGCCCCCGCATGCGCACAATCGCACCCTCGCGCAGCTTGCCAAGATCACGCGCGACGTTCTCGTCCGACGGAATCATGTGCATGTTGGCGGAAGATCGTTCGATCTCCACCAATGGAATGGGCGGCGCATCGGGCCATCGGTAGGTGAAGAAGCGGGCGGATTGCTCGATGTCGAGTTGATCGATCACGGCCGTATCGGACATGCGCCTCCAGCCGACCGCTAAATCGGTGGGCGCGAGATCGCTGCCGGCGTCGAGCGAATAGTCCTCGCGCGAAATCACGCGCGCTTCGATGGCGTAGTCGGCCAGCGGGGTGAGCACGTATTCGCCGTGCGTGATCGGCGCATGACTGGCGGGCTCGCTCTGCTGCGGATCGGACTCGACGAGCACACCGGCGGCATGCCCGATCGGTCGATGCAGGCTCCAGCGTCCGGCACCGAACAAGGCCGCCACGACCAGGAGGATGACGACGTGGCGCAAATTCATCCGTTCGATCCCGCCTTCACGAGGCGGCGCAGGAACACCTTCATCTCGCTGGCGGCCTGCTTGTCGCCGCGTGCGGTGGCGACTTCGATACCGCGCTCGTAGGCCTCGATCGCAGCGCCCGGGTCACCCGCTTCAGTCAGACTGCGCGCCAGCAATTTCCATGCGGCCGAATACAGCGGATCGAACTCGAGCGCACGACGCAATTCGATCGCAGCCTCGGCTGCCTGCGCATCGGCAAGCAAGGCATTGGCCAGCGAAAATCGCAGCAGGGCGCCATCGCGTGGTCCGCCGACTTGCTTGCGCAGGCGCAGGATCGCATCACCGTTCACTGCACAAGCCCGCTCATGCGCTCATTGCATGTGCCAGCCGTGGCTTACGGTGATGCTTTGCCCGGTCAGCGCATTGGTTTCGAATGCGGCGAGGAACAAGGCGAGATTGGCCACGTCGTCGACCGTGGTGAACTCGGTATCCACCGTGTCCTTGAGCATGATGTTCCTGATCACCTCGTCCTCGCTGATGCCGAATTCCCTGGCCTGCTCCGGAATCTGCTTTTCAACCAGCGGCGTGCGCACGAAACCGGGACAGATCACATTGGCGCGCACACCCTTCGGCCCACCTTCCTTGGCAACGACCCGCGCGAGACCGAGCAGCCCGTGCTTGGCGGTGACGTAAGGCGCCTTGAGTTTCGATGCTTCGTGCGAATGCACCGAACCCATGTAGAGGATCGCACCGCCCTTGCCACGCCGGTACATGTCCTTGAGGCAGGCGCGTGTGGTCAGGAAGGCGCCATCGAGATGGATCGCAAGCATCTTCTTCCATTCGGCGAGGCTGAATTCCTCGACCGGCTTGACGATCTGGATGCCGGCGTTGGAAATCAGGATGTCGACCTTGCCGAGCTTGCCGATGACTTCGGCCACGCCCGCATCGACTTCGGTTTCGTCGGTGACGTTCATCGCCACGCCGAGCGCCTTGCCTCCGGCGGACTCGATCTCTGCCGCGGTCGCCTGCGCGCCGTCGAGATTGAGATCGGCAATCGCCACCGTCGCGCCGTTCTTCGCATAGACCTCGGCGATGCGCTTGCCGATGCCGCTGGCCGCGCCGGTGATCAGTGCGACCTTGCCTTCAAGTTGCATGGGTGTCTCCTCGATGGGGTGGTGGCTCCGGAATGCGCCTTTTGTTCTTGCGCGCCGGCTGGCCGGACAGGTGGGTCTGCTTGGAACCCGGGCAATCGTTGATGGTTCCTGGCCGGAGGTTCGTTCGTGCGCCTGGATTCATCGAAACATGCCGGCCGGCCGGCGTCGATTGTCCGAAAGTCCAGCAACGCCGGTCACTCCTCGCGACCGACCGATTTCGGATCGACGCCGAGATCCTTGAGCTTGCGATACAGGTGCGTGCGCTCCATGCCGACCATCTTGGCCAGCTTGCCGACACTGCCACCAGCCTCGTTGAGCTGGTGCAGCAGGTAGCTGCGCTCGAACTGCTCGCGTGCTTCACGCAACGGCAGGTTGAAATCGATGCCTGCAATGCCAGGCGGTGACGCGGCACGCTCGACTGCGACGCTGCCGAGCGCCAGCTCGACTTCCTCGATCGTCACTTCGGGCGCGTTGCCGAGGATCAGCATGCGCTGCACGAGGTTGCGCAGCTCGCGCAGGTTGCCCGGCCAGGCATAGTTGCGCAGGCGATTCTGCACGGCGACCGGGAACAGACGGAATGGGAGCTTGTCGCGATTGGCGAAGAAATCGGCGTAGTAGCGCAACAGCTCGGGGGTGTCCTCGATGCGCTCGCGCAGCGACGGCACCTGCAGTGGCACGACATTGAGCTGGTAGTAGAGCTCCTCGCGGAACCTTCCGGCCTGGACGGCCGCGTCGAGATCCTGCGAGCTTGCCGCGATCACGCGCAGGTCGATCGGCACTGCATCGGGCGCGCCGCAGCGGATCAGGCTGCGCCGGGCCAGCGCACTCGACAGGCGCAACTGCAATTCGGAATCGAGGTCGGCGACTTCGTCGAGATACAGGGTGCCGCCGTTGGCCTGTTCGATCAGGCCGTACTGCACGCTGCCGTTGTCGTCGCTGCCGAACAGCGCGCGTGCCGCATGATCCTGCGCGATCGAGCCAGGCGCGACCGTGACGAACGGACCTGCGCGTCGCCCGCTGCGCTCATGCAGCCAGCGCGCGAGCGCTTCCTTGTCGGTGCCGCGTTCACCCTGGACCAGGATCCAGGCATCGTGCGCGGCAAGTTTTTCCATCTGCGCCTTGAGTGCCTGCATCGAACGACTGGTCGCGACAGGATCGAGTGGCATGACCAGCTGGCTGCGCAGGCCTTCGTTTTCGCGACGCAGACGACTTGCTTCCAGCGCGCGCTCGACCGTCAGCAGCAACTTGGCCAACGACAGCGGCTTCTCGACAAAATCATAGGCACCCAGGCGGGTCGCCTCGATCGCCGTCTCGATCGTGCCATGCCCGCTCATCATGATGACCGGACAGGGCAATCCGCCGCGTTCGTTCCATTCACGCAGCAGGCTGATGCCATCGAGATCGGGCATCCAGATATCAAGCAGGACGACATCGGGACGCTGGCCGCGACGCGCCTCGCGTGCCGCAGCGGCCGACTCCGCCGTGGTCACGACATAACCCTCGTCCTCGAGGATTTCCTTGACCATGCCGCGAATATCGGGCTCATCATCGACGATCAGGACTCGTGCCGACATGCACATGGCTCGTTGCGAAAAAGAGACAGGAGCATACCGCATGGCGGCCATGAAACATCGCGCGACGGAATGTTTGTCGATGTATCCGCACTGCGTCGCCGATGGCGATAGCGCCGGCGAGGCGGCTTGCACCGCATCGTCGCGTCGCTGCGGACGGTCTACTGCACGACGGCGCCCGCGGCGTTGCCTGGGCGCGGGTCCGCTGGAATCCTGCGATAGGGCCAGAAGCCTTCCGGAAACTGGCGGGCCGGTGTGACCGGCATCGGCGGCAAGCCACCCCGCTCGCGCATCAACCACTGGTCGGCGCGTTCGACCAGCAGCCACTCCGCGCGAAACGGCTGGACCATTTCAGCATAGGCCATGTCCGCCGCGCTCAATGCGGCGACATAGTGGACGATGCGACCCTCGGGATGCGCCTTGACCCAGGCCTCCAGCGTCCCGCCATGTACGACATCGAGCGGTCGGGTCAGCCGGCCCAGAAACTGGAACTGGTTCTCGTAGACATGAAAATGAGCGACATCGATTCCGGCCTTCTGCAGATCGGCGATGTGGCTCGCGGCGGGCTGCAGATCGAATCGCGGCCACAGGGTCTGTGCGAACACCATGCAGGCAAGGCAGGTTGCGATGATCGAAGCGGTGCTGATCGTCGCGACCGACAGCAGCACGGAACGCGTCGGCAACAACAGGATCGCGCCGAGCAAGGTTGCCGCGACGGCGAACCACGGACTGGCCGAGGCAAGATCGATGTAAGCGGGCGTTTCGATGCGCCCGTCCGCGACCCAGCCCGGCGCAAGCAGGAGCAGCACGGCGAATGCAAACGCAACCAGGGCGAGCAGCAATGAACCGCTGATCCCCCATGAGCGTCCCGCGAACATGTTGGATCTCGGCAGACCGGCGGCAATCAGGATCGCCACGCCGGCAAGCTCGGGCAACAGGTAGTAGGTCTGCTTGCCGCTGACCAGCGAGAAGCCGATGAGGACCGGGATCAGCCAGCAGGCGAGCAGACGCAGGCCCGGCTGGCGATGCTGGCCGAGGGCGGAGAAAAAAGCCTGCCACGCGCGCGGCCAGAGCAACCAGGGCAGCAACAAGGCCGGTAGTACGCTGGCATACCACCACCAGGGTCGCGCGTGATCGAAGCTGTCGACAACCCGGCCGGCGGTCTGCATGAAGAACAATTCGTTGCGATACGCCTCACCGCCGATCATGCCGGCCGGCAGCGCCCACGCGATCAGGAGCGCGCATCCGCCGAGCAGGGCCAGGGCTCCACGCAGATACCAGCGCGAGCGCCAGCGCCGCGCCCATGGATGCCAGAGCGGGCCGAGCAGGTACGGGAACACAACATGCAGCAGCATGACCGGGCCCTTGCTCAACAGGCCTGTACCGACCGCGAGCGCGAAAAGGACGAACCAGGGCGGTCGATCGGGATCGCGCCCGACCAGCGCGTTCAGTGCGGCCAGCACGCACAAGCCCAGCAGCATTTCGTACATGATCTGCAGGCTGAACAGGAACGCATAGCTGAAAGCTGCCAGCAGCCACGGGGTCAGCCGCGCGACCTGCGGCCTGTCGCGAAACAGGATGCGGGCCAGGCGCTGTGCGAGCAGCAGGATGCCGAGGCCGATCAGGACCTCGAGCAGACGCGGCCAGACATCGCCGACGCCGCCGATTGCCCAACCCGCGTGGATCAGCCAGAACAGCAGGGGTACCTTGTGGCTGTAGGGCTCACCGTTGCTGTATGGAACGAGAAACTGGCCACTGTTCCACATTTCCCAGGCAACGCCGAGCGTACGCGTCGAGTACAGCGGCATCGCGCCGGTCTGGAAGATCGCGATCAGGGTCGCCGCGAGCCATACCGGCGCCCACACCCCGGGAAACAGGCGGCTTCTGGAATCCGACAGCGGCAAGGGCATGGACATGTTCAATCGGAAGCCGATTCGATCGTCCAGCGTCGATAGCGCAGCCGGCCGTGCAGTTTCCTCCACAGGTTCCGCGGTTTCGGCGCAAGCGCTGCGGCCTTGCCGGCGGCGAGCGCCGCGGTAGCGGCCAGCACGCGTTCGCTCGAGCGGCCATCACGATACGGATGGATGCTCTGTGCATAGGTGCCGATCTCGTGCATCAGTTCAGCAGGAGAGTCCAGCGCATGTTGCAGCGCCGGTTCAAGTTCGGCGGGCTCGCTGATATCGATCATGTGCGGGCGTGGCGCGCGGTTGCGGAATGTCACCACCGGTTTGCCTTGCACGATGAATTCGGAAACCGCCGACGAGGTATCCGAAACGAGCACGTCGGCCGCACGCATCATCGGCACGAAATCGACCGCCTCCAGGTAGCGCGCATTCGGCCCGGCCAGCGCGCGATAGCGCTCGACCAGGGCTGGTTCCGTCTTCGGGTGCAGGGTCAGCAGCCAGTAGCGATCGCCACGTGCGACCTGCTCGGCGATCGTCGTGTACAGCGTGCGCGCCGAACTGAGGTTCTCGGTGAAAGTCGCTGCATACATGCAGGTCGCGCGCCCATCGTTTGGACGAAGGTCCTCGGCGCGACCCGCATCGTCCGCAAACAGCGGATCGAGTTTCGGCCAGCCGGTTTCGATGACATCGAAATGCCGATGCCTGAGCGCGAGTTTCTCGAAAGGGGCGGTCGTCTCAGGACCTTGCGTGCAATAGAGGTCGAACAGGCCGCGGATGCGGAAATGCCCGCGTTGCGCGGCGCGCTTCTCGACGTTGAAGCCATGGAATACCTGCACCTTGAAGCCGGGAAAGAAATACGGAACCCAGTTGCTCGCCGAGAACACCGCGACCGGCGCGAAGGCGTTGACCTGCTCGAGGTTGCGCAATACATGCTCGCCCGGCCACATATAGTCCTCGAGTGACGAAGCGATGAACCAGGCAGCCTCGCCGCCGCTGGCATGGATGGCCTGCTCGAGCGGTCTCAGGATGGGCAGCGCATAGAGCGTCGTGGCAAAAAGCAGATAGCGCGGCATCGATTGGCGGATCCGGGACGGGCAAACGCGATGCCGGACGCACCGCGCGCTGGGGAATCAACGGCTCATGGGTACAAAGAATAACCGCGTGGATGCGCCAGCGCCTACTCGGCATTGGCCTCGTCGTTCGATTCCACGGCTTCGTCGGGCACCACGCCACCGCGACAGGCAGGCATCACCGCATCGGCGCGGAACATCAACCATTCGCGGCGGTTGGCGTGTCCGACAACGCGCGCACGGGCAGGGTCGATGCAGGGTGCCATGGCCTTGTCGAGAATGAAGATCCAACGTCCTGCCGGCGATTCCTCCTGCCAGCGGATCGCTTCGGCCAGTTGCCGTGGCCGCGGCTTGCGGAAGCCGAACTCGGTGACCTTGCGATCGGCCAGCAACAGGTTCTGCTCCTTCCAGCCGACCAGGGCGATCTCGCCATCCGCTCCGGCGATCTCGCCAGCGCGACGCATCACCTGCGCAGCCGACGTTGAATCGTTGAGCAGCGGATAGATCCAGAATCCCCAGCCCAGCCACATGGCGGCGATCGTCACGCCGATACCGATGACACTGCGACGGACCCGGAACAGCACGGCCGAAAATGCGGCGACCGCCCCGACCGCGACAAGGAATATCCACAGGCCGGTACCTGCGTCGCCAAGCCCACGCTCGACGACCAGATCATTGGCGCGAGGAATCATTCCATTCCAAGCACCGATCCCGGCGCCAAGGAAGACAAGCGCAAGCGCCGCGGTCAGGGCGAACAGCAGCCAGCGGAACCAGGCGCGCTGCACGAGATCATCGAGATACGGCGCGGTCAGCAAGGCCACCCACGGCAGCGCAGGCAGGATGTAGACATCGCGCTTGCCGCTCGGAAACGAGAAGAACAGGATGATCAGTACCACCCAGGCCAGCGGCAGCAGGAAGCGCGCATCACGCGCCCTGATCCGCTCGACCCAGCGCGGCAACACGCCGACCAGAGCGATCGTCAACGGCAGCCATCCAAACACGATGACACCGAGAAAATACCAGGCAGGCTGGTGGTGATCCCACGAATCGGTATAGCGCGCCGCGGTCTGCCGGAACAGGATGTCCTGCAGGTAGGCGGCATATTCGGCAGAGCCGCTGCCACGCACCGTGATCACCATCGGCACGATCCACAGGGCGACCGCAGCGAGGAATGCCAGTGCGCCGCCGAGCCAGGCGAGCACGCCGCCTTCGAAACGCGGCAGGTTCTCCCACTTTCGCCAACGTGCGAACAGGTAGGGCAGGAACATCAGCAGGGCGAGTACGCCGACACCCTTGCTGATGACGCCGAGGCCCGCTGCAAAGCAGCCGATCCAGTACGCGCGCCAGTCGGGACCCAGCAGGAAATGACGCAGCAAGCCGTAGTTCGCGAGCGTGATGAAAAATGTCACCAGTGGATCGATCTGGGCACGCTTGGACTGGTAGGCGAACTGGAATGTGGTCAGCACGGCCACGCCGGCCCACAGACCGACCCGATGGTTCCACTGGCGGCGACCAAAATCGTAGATCAGGAACAAGGTGCCCAGCGCCGCCAGCAATGACGGCAGCAGGAAGGCAATGCGCCAATTCCCTGTGAGCTTGTAGGACGCCGCCTGCATCGCCATGAACATCGGCGGTTTGTCCGAATACAGCTCGCTGCCCCGATGCGTGATCAGCCATTCACCGCTCTCGACCATGTGCCGGGCGACCAGCGCGAAGCGCGGCTCATCCGCCGGCCACGGATCGCGGAGGCCGATGCCGGCACCAAGAACGATCAGGGCGACAAGCATGAACAGCCAGAACTCGCGACGTTCGCGCGGGGTTCTGGCATGCGGGCCTGGAATCTCGGCGATCACGTGGGATTTCTCATTGTCTGGGTGCGGCGTTGAGATTGCTCAGGATAGCCCAGAGTGCGTCCGGCATTGTCGACCGGAAAATACAAAGGTGCGCCTCAATTCAGCGACCCTCGCCGAGCGGCAGACGCAGGGTGAACTCGGCGCCACCGCCGCTGCGCTGTTCCGCGCGCACGCTCCCACCGTGTTCTTCGGCGATCTTCTTGACCACGGCAAGGCCAAGCCCGGTGCCACGCGACTTGCTGCTCGTGTAGGGTTCGAACCAGCGCTCGCCGAAACCATCCGGCAGACCCGGGCCATTGTCGGCGACCGTGATATCGACCCAGGCCGCATCGCCGCCCGAAACGATATTCGTGCTGACCAGGATCTGCGGCTTGCGCTGGTCACCAATCGCTTCGAGCGCGTTCTTGAGGAGATTGTGCATGGCCTGGCGCAGACGCACGGCATCGACCTTGACCATCGGCTCGCCGTCGACGAATTGCCGGGTCAGGCTCAATCGCTGGTCGCTTGCGTAGAGGTCGAGCACTTCGGCGATCAGCACGTGCAGGGCGACCGGCCGCGTGGTCAGCTGTGGCGGCCGCGCATAGTCGCCGAAAGCGTTGACCATGGTCTTGAGCGCCTCGACCTGGCTGACGATTGTGTGCGTCGCCCGATCGAGCAGCTCGCTGTCGTCGGCAGGCAGGCGGCCGATGAAGCGGCGGCGCAAACGCTCGGCGGCCAGCTGGATCGGGGTCAGCGGATTCTTGACCTCGTGAGCGAGCCGGCGCGCGACCTCGCCCCAGGCGGCATCGCGCTGCGCGCTGTTGAGCACGGTCAGGTCGTCGAACACGGCGACGAAACCGCCATCGCCGGGCAGGGCCGCACCGCGCAGCATGAGCACGCGACGGCCTTCGTTGGCATTGATGACGATCTCCTCGCGCCACTCGCGCAGGCCTTCGCGCATGTGTCGCGCGAGCGGATCGGCGATCGGCGCGAGTTCAGGGCGCTCGCGCTTGATCTCGGCCAGGGTGTGCCCGCTGTAGCTGCCGAGCTGCACCCCGAGTATCGTCTCGCCGGCGCGGTTGGCGACGCGCAACACGCCGGCATGATCGAAGCCGAGCACACCCGCCGAGAGACGTTCGAGCACGGCACCGAGCCAGACGCGTTGCGTGTCGATTTCCTGCGCGCTGCGCTGCGCACGCATGCCGGCCAGCTCCAGCTCGCGCGTCATCTGGCTGAACGAATTGACCAGATGGCCGAGCTCGTCATTGCTCGCCACGGGCAGCGGAGTATCGAAGCGGCCGGCACCGACCGCGCGGGTCGCATGGATAAGACGGCCGACCGGCGCGAGCAGGCGGCGCGAGACGCCGAATGCGGCGAGCACCGCGAACAGCACCGACAACGACAGCACGAACGTGAGAATCAGGCCGAAGGTCAGCTTGAGCGAGCCTCGCAGGTACTTGAGCCGCTGGAAGTCGAAATTCGCGTTCTCGATATTCCGGGTCAGCGGCTGCAGGCGTTCCGGCAGCGGGAAAAGACCCTGCAGCAGGCGACGCTTGCCGCCACTGATGCTCGATCCTATCGGCACGATCACGCGCACGAGCAGGAGATCATTGAGCGGTTCGGCGGCGGCGAAACGATCCTCGCCATTGACCCGCATCAGCGTCGTCGCGTCGGGAAATGAAGGCTCGAGAAAGCGCGGGTCGGAACTCGACAATGCAAGCACGCGCCGGTCCGGCTCGAACACGCTGAGCTGGGTCGCGTCGAGCGCGTCGATCTCGCGATCGAGCGTCGCCTGCAGATTGCTGTCGAACACGCTGTTCAACTCGTCGGCCAGCTCGGCTGTTCCGGATTCGGCTTTTCGCACGTGCTCATCAATGACGATGCGGCCAACCTCGAGCGCATCATCGAGCGCCCGTTCAAGGTTCACGTCGAACCAGCTGTCGACCGTCGCATTGATGAAACGCAGGGCGAATCCGTAGACGACGATGACCGGCGGCACGGCGAGCAGGACCAGAGTCAGCAGCAGGCGCCGGCTGAGTCGCGCACCCGGTGCTTCGCGGCCAAGATCGCGGCGCAGGCGCCACAACCGCTGTGCGATGAGGACGACCAGCACGACGAGCGCAAGAACCGCGGCACCGAGTACCCATTGGTAGGCATCGACAAAACTGCCGGTGCCGCCCGCCGCCTGTTCGGCAAGCTTCAGCGAAGCGGCAAGCAGGACCAGCACCGCGAGCGCGGGCAGGATCCGCCGACCGAGCAGATTCAGCCAGCGGCGACGGTCCACACATACTCCGGAGCGGCGAGACGCCAGGCAGGTTCGATGATGGCAGGCAGGCGCAGCGCCCCGGGCAAGGCGGCATGATCCAGCCCGATCTGCAGGGTCATGCGGGTTCCGCGCGGCAGGCTTGCGAAGGTCCTGGGCAGGGGCAGACGCAGTGCGGCAAGTGCATCGGTCAGGTAGCCGGAGGCGGGGAAACTGCGTACCTCGGCGCTGCTGGTGTCACGCAACTGGTACCGGCGCGTCAGCGGAAAGTAGCGCAGCTCGATCTGACGCCGATCACGCAATGCGCCTGCGGCGAGTTGCGCATCCAGTTGTACGGCGAGGGTGATCGGGATGCCGTGTTCAAGCGCGTCACCGATCGGCCCGTTGAAGCGGCAGTCGAGATCGATATCGAGCTGGGTGCCCGCAGCCACGGCGACGAGCCGGGCATCGCGCACGAGCAGCGTTCCGGGCGCCTGCTGGCGCAGCGCGTCGCAACCGGCCAGCAAGCCGATTGCACAAACGCCACTAGCGAGCTTTTTCCAGAAGCGCATAGTAGAAACCGTCCATCCCCTTGTTGCCCGGAAGATTTTGCCGGCCGACTCCTGCCGCGCGCCCCAGCCGCTCGTGCAGGGGCAAGGCACGCGCATCCTCGTGTCGATCGAGAAATCCGGAAATCGCCGCCTCGTTCTCGGCGCGGAGAATCGAGCAGGTTGCATAAAGCAGCTTGCCGCCCCTGGCCAGCATAGGCCACAGCGCGGTTCCGAGTCTCGCCTGGATCGCCGCCAGCGGCGCGATGTCGGCGGCGCGGCGATGCAGCTTGATATCAGGCTGGCGCCGAATGATGCCGCTGGCAGAGCACGGCGCATCGAGCAGAATGCGATCGAAGGGCTGCCCGTCCCACCAGCCCTCCGGCCGCGCGGCATCCCCTTCGACAACCGTCGCGGTCAGACCGAGTCGTTGCAGGTTTTCGCGCGTGCGCGGCAGGCGCGCCGCATCGACGTCCAGCGCGGTCAGCGCGACATCGGCACTTTCGAGGAGATGCGCCGACTTCCCGCCAGGCGCCGCGCAGGCATCAAGCACGCGCATCCCCGTATGCAGATCAAGCAGAGGGACGACTTGCTGGGCGGCGCCATCCTGTACCGAAAAGTGACCCTCCGCGAATCCCGGCAATCGACTGACATCGGTGCTCTCGGCAAGTACCAGGGCATCCGGAAGATGCACTGGCGCTTCCGCGGCAACGCCTGACGACGCAAACCGGGCCAGCAGTTCATCGCGCTGGCAACGTCGGCGGTTCACGCGCAGGGTCAGTGGTGCCTCGCAATTGTTCGCCGCGAAGATCGCCTCGGCATCGCGCGGCCAATCCGCACGGATGCGCTCGATCAACCAGCGTGGATGCGCATGCAGCGAAACGGGATCGCGATCGACGTCGGCGAGCAAGGCCTGGCGTTCGCGCAGGAACCTGCGCAACACGGCGTTGACCAGGCCGGCGTGACGCGGCTGACCAAGCAGGCGCGCCGCATCGACGCAGGCCGCGACGACCGCATACTCGGGCATGCCCATCATTTCGATCTGGACGAAGCCGATGACAAGCAGGGCATGGATCTGGCGCGCCTTCGCCGGCAGGCTCCTTTCGAGCAGCCGGCCGAGCACCGCATCAAATCGCAACCACCAGCGCGATGCGGAGAACAGCGTCGCCGAGAGCAGGGCGCGATCGCGCGGATCGCTGCTGCGCGCGGCACGCGCATCGAATCCGGAACGCAGCGAGATGCCATCGAACACGACGCGGGCGAGCAGCCGCGCCGCGTCAGCGCGCACAGCCGCACCGGAATTGTCGTGCACGCCGCTCATGTTGCGGACCCGGGCAAGGTATCGACGAGGCCGGGACGTGCATTGAGCCAGTCACTGACCGACATGCGCTTGCCGCCGTCGCGCTGGATCGCGGTGATGCGGAGCTGGCCCTCGCCACAGGCGACATCGATACCGGCCGGACTCACCGCAATCACGGTGCCAGGCAGCGCAGGACGGCCGCCAAGCGCCATGGCCGACCAGACGCGCAGGCGCTCTCCGCCCAGCACGGTCTCCGCGACAGGCCACGGATTGAAAGCGCGCACCTTGCGCTCCAGCGCAACCGCCGGCTCGCGCCAATCCAGGATTGCCTCGCTCTTGTCGAGTTTGTGGGCGTAGGCGATGCCGCTCCCGGCTTGTTCCTTCGGCTCGGGGAGAGTCCCCTTGATGACGCGGTCAAGAGCCTCGGCCAGCAACGCGGCGCCGAGTGCGGCCAGGCGATCGTGCAGGCTGCCCCCGGTTTCATCCGAGCGGATTGGCGTGCGCCGTTCGAGCAGGACCGGGCCGGTATCGAGCCCTGCCTCCATCTGCATGAGATCGACGCCGGTCTCGGCGTCCCCGGCAAGGATCGCACGCTGGATTGGCGCCGCACCGCGCCATCGAGGCAGCAGCGAGGCATGCACATTCCAGCAACCGAGTCGAGGGATCGCGAGTACCGAGCGCGACAGGATCAGGCCATAGGCGACAACGACGACCAGGTCCGGGGCAAGGTCGGCCAGACGGCGGCGCACCTGAACCGGGCGAAACGATTCCGGCTGCTCGACGCTGAGCCCGGCATCAAGCGCCGCCCGCTTTACCGGACTGGGACAGAGCTTGCGACCGCGCCCCGCCGGCCGATCCGGCTGTGTATAGACGGCGACGACGTCAACCGCCGCGTCCACGCAGGCGTGGAGGCTGGCCACGGCGAAATCCGGCGTTCCCGCGAACACCACACGCGGTCGCGCGGACATGGATCAGGCGCTGGCAGTCAGTGCCGGCTCGGCGTGACGCCGCTGCTTCTCGAGCTTCTTGCGCACCATTTCGCGCTTGAGCGGCGAGAGATAATCGACGAACAGCTTGCCGACCAGATGATCCATCTCATGCTGGATGCAGACTGCCAGCAGGCCATCGGCTGCCAGTTCGATCGGCATTCCTTTGACATCCTGGGCGGCGATGCGGATGCGCTCGGCACGATCAACGTCGGCGAAGATACCGGGCACGGACAGGCAGCCTTCCTGGCAAGTCTCGCTGCCCTCGCGTTCGACGATGCGCGGGTTGACGATGATCATCGGCGCGTTCTTTTCCTCGGACACGTCAAGCACGAGCATCTGGATATGCCGATCGACCTGGGACGCGGCCAGGCCAATACCCGGCGCCTCGTACATGGTCTGCAGCATGTCGCCAGCCAGTTTTTCCAGCGCCGCATCAAACTTCGTGACCGGCAGCGCCTTGGTGCGCAGGCGCGGGTCGGGGAATTCGAGGATGGGTAGCAGGCTCATGGCATGGATCCGGAAAACGATGGGCGTGATTGCGGCAAGTACGAATGTTGGGTCGGCAGCTCGGCAGGCAAGCCGCGCCGGAGCGCAAAAGTCTACGCGTTTCAAGGTCTAGGGGCGAATCGACAGGGGCCTGCGGATTCGAATCCGGGCCAGAATCGCAGCCCGCGGCGATCAACCTGGCGCCGATCCGCGGCAGTTCGGCCAGCGGAAACCGGACATCGGCGGCGCATCGCACCAGCGTGGCGCCGAGCCACGGTTCAAGCCGGCCGGAAGACGAGGTTTGCGACGAGGTTCAGGTTTCCGGCAGGAGGTCGTTTTCTCAGGTTAAAGTTTCCTATACACTCGCCAAAGCCATAGGGGAATCAGGTAATTGGCAGCCATGCTTAAAAAACTACTTTCGATTTCTGCTGGACTCCTGCTCACGGTTTCGGTTTTCGCTGCCCAGCAATGGGCCGAGAACGCGCCGCATCGATATATCGTCCAGAAGGGCGACACGCTGTGGGGGATCTCCGCCAAGTTCCTGATCAAGCCTTGGCACTGGCCCGAGATCTGGCACCTGAACGGCAAGGTGCGCAATCCGCACCTTATCTATCCGGGGGACGAACTGATCCTGTCCGGTGATGGCGTCAGCCATGGCGATGGTTCGATCGGACCGCATGCCCGCGCGACTTCGCTCGCCGACGCGGTCAAGCCGATTCCGCTTTCCGCGGTCAAGCAGTTCCTCAAGAACACGCGCATCGTCGACGAGGACGTGATCCGCCACGCCCCGCACGTGCTCGCAATCGAGGAAAACCGGCTGCGCGGCACGACCGGGCAGCTCGTCTATGTCAGTGGTCTTGACGCTGCCGTCGGCGAGCAGTTCGCCGTCGTTCGTCCGATGGGGCGCTATTACGACATGCCCCCCGAGGAGGAAGGCGAGGTCCGCGAAACCTATCGCCAGGAACGCGATGGCCGTGATGGCCGCAAGAGCATGCTGTGGCGCCACGGCCCACACGAACTGAGCTTCAAGGGGCGCGTGCGTTTCCTGGGCTACGAGGTGCTCGAGTTCGGCACCCTGCAGGTCACCCGTGCAGGCAGTCCGACGTCGGCACTCGTGACCTATTCCGACTTCGAAGTGCGCGAGGGCGATTACATCCTGCCGCTCGACACGAAACCGTATGACGACCAGTTCGTTCCGCATCCACCGGCCAGTGCGCCCGACAACATGCTCGTCATTGCATTCACCGACGCACTGAATTCGGTCGGTCCGCTGCAGGTGGTCGCGCTTTCGCGCGGCAGCGAGGACGGAGTCGACAACGGCACGACCTACTCGGTGTACAAGGACGGCGAGACCGTCCACGACGATACCGACTACCCGAAGGGAAAGACGCGCGCGTTCTTCAACCCGCGGGATTCCAAGGTCCAGCTGCCACCTGAATTCATCGGGCACGTCATGGTGTTCCGGACCTTCAAGCGGGTCAGCTATGCGCTGGTCATGGACAGCGTGCGCCCGGTGCAGATGGGTGACTTCATGCACGATCCGGACACGACGCCCTAGCGCTCCGCAAGGCATCCGGTATTTCGCACACGGCGCGGTGGACGACACCGCGCCGTTTTCGTCTGCGGATTCGCTAGACTGGCGCACCTGATGAATTCACGGACGTCGCCAATGGCCAAGGAAGCCTGGTTGATTCTCCTGCGTGCCCCCGGCATCGGCCCGGCTGCGCTGCGCGGACTGATTGCCCAGCACGGCAGCGCCGAGCGGGCTTTGTTGCATTTGCGTGGCGGCCGACCTGCCAACGATCTGGGCGAGGATACGAGACGCTGGCTCGACGCTCCCGATGCTGCGCGCATCGAAGCGGATCTCGACTGGCTCGGGCAACCGCAGCATCACCTGCTCGGCTGGGAGGACCCCGATTTTCCGTCCCTGCTGCGAGAGATCCCGGGCGCCCCTGCCGCCCTCTTCGTGGTCGGTGACGCCAGTCTGCTGTGGATGCCGCAGGTCGCGATGGTCGGCAGCCGCAGTGCCAGCGCAAACGGCATCGCCACGACGCGACGCTTTTCGCGCGCGCTGGCGCAGGCGGGATTCACGGTGACCAGCGGCATGGCTGATGGCATTGATGGCGCCGCCCACGAGGCTGCGCTCGACGCCGGATGTCCGACAGTTGCCGTGCTCGGCACGGGCCCCGACCTCGTCTACCCGCGAAAACACCAGGCCCTTGCCGCACGGATCGCGGAGCGAGGCGCCCTGGTCAGCGAATTTCCACCAGGCACGCCAGGCAAGGCTGAACATTTCCCGCGTCGCAACCGGATCATTTCGGGCTTGGCGCTCGGCACGCTCGTTGTCGAAGCCGGACTCAAGTCCGGTTCGCTGATCACGGCGCGATATGCCAGCGAGCAGGGTCGCGAGGTGTTCGCGATTCCCGGCTCGATCAACAACCCGCTGGCCCGCGGCTGCCACCAACTGATCCGCGATGGCGCGCGCCTGACCGAGACCGCCGAGGAGATCATCGGCGAACTCTCGACCCAGGCGATCGCCCTGGCCGATCGATTGCGCGCCGTGTTGCACCCCCGGAACGAACACGACTTCGGCGGCAAGGACGACTCATCGGACGGCGCTCGCGTCCGCGACCCTGACTACATCCGTCTGCTCGCCGCCATGGGCCATGACGAGATCGGCCTCGACGTGCTCGGCGAGCGCACCGGATTTGGCATCGCCGCGCTGTCTTCCATGCTGTTGGTGCTGGAACTCGATGGCGAGGTCTGCTCGACACGCGCCGGTACGTACACACGACTTGCTGCCGGCTGAACCGTTTTGGCGAGTGCCTGATGCGACGAAGAGCACGCTTGCCGCAATCCGCACCACGCCATGATTGGTTATAGTGCGCCGCCTTCGGGACCGTTCGGGCGTCAATTCGAGGCGAACCGGGCTTCCGTCCGGTCGCCCGGGCTTGACAGTCCGAGAACCCGTATGTCTTCCTGAATAAGCGACATCTGGTTCCATCCCTGAAAAATCATCCGCCTGTCAGCTCCATTGGAGCCCTGCGGACACCGGCGGCAAGGACCGCACCATGGCCAAGAACCTGCTTATCGTCGAATCGCCTGCCAAGGCCAAGACGATCAACAAATACCTCGGCAAGGACTTTCAGGTCCTCGCCTCGTATGGGCATGTGCGCGACCTCGTGCCGAAAGAGGGCGCCGTCGATCCCGATCGCGATTTCGCGATGAACTACGACCTGATCGAGAAGAACGAGAAGCACGTCGACGCGATCGTCAAGGCGATCAAGCAAGCCGACTCCCTCTATCTGGCGACCGACCTTGACCGCGAAGGCGAGGCGATTTCCTGGCATATCGCCGAAATCCTGCGCGAGAAGAAACTGCTCAAGGGCAAGACGGTGCACCGTGTTGTCTTCTCCGAGATCACCCCGCGCGCGATCAAGGAGGCCGTCGCCAACCCGCGTCAGTTGTCGATGGAGCTGGTCAACGCCCAGCAAGCGCGTCGCGCGCTGGACTATCTGGTCGGCTTCAATCTGTCGCCGGTACTCTGGCGCAAGGTCCAGCGCGGACTTTCCGCTGGTCGCGTGCAATCGCCGGCCTTGCGCATGATCGTCGAACGCGAGGAAGAGATCGAGGCCTTCATCCCGCGCGAATACTGGACCATCGAAGCCGATCTGGCCCATCCGGACCAGGCCTTCAAGGCGCGCCTGCTCAAGCTCAACAACAAGAAGTTCGAGCAGTTCGACCTGACCAATGCCGACGATGCGCATGCCGCACGCAATGCCTTGCACAAGGCCGCGCAAGGTCGCCTGGTCGTCGGCGAAGTCCAGTCGAAGGAACGCAAGCGTCGGCCGTCGGCGCCGTTCACTACGTCGACCTTGCAACAGGAGGCCGCGCGCAAACTCGGCTATGCGACCAGCCGGACGATGCGCCTCGCCCAGCAACTCTACGAGGGAATCGCGATCGGCGACGAGGGCGTGGTCGGCCTGATCACCTACATGCGAACCGACTCGGTGTCGATCTCGGAAGAAGCCACCGGTGAACTGCGCGAGGTGATCGTGCGCGAATTCGGTCGCCAGGCCTTGCCCGAGCAGGCCAACGTCTACAAATCGAAATCGAAGAACGCACAGGAAGCGCACGAGGCGATCCGGCCGACCTCGGCTGCGCTGACGCCGAAGCGCGTCGCCGCGTTTCTCTCTCCCGATCACGCCAAATTGTATGAGTTGATCTGGAAGCGCACGGTCGCCAGCCAGATGCAGCATGCCACCCTGAACACCGTCTCGGTCGACTTCCCGTGTGGACCGGATGCGGCGTTTCGCGCCACCGGCACGACCGTCATCGATCCGGGCTTCCTTGCCGTCTATGAGGAAGGTCGCGACCAGAAAGCGGCCGAGGATGAGGATGAGGCACGCAAGCTGCCGATCATGAAGGTCGGCGAGGCTGTTCCGCTGCGCGACATTCTCACCGATCAGCATTTCACCGAACCACCGCCGCGTTTTTCTGAAGCCAGTCTGGTCAAGGCGCTTGAGGAATACGGAATCGGCCGTCCATCGACGTACGCCAGCATCATCCAGGTCCTGCTCAATCGCGAATACGTGATACTCGACAGCCGGCGCTTCAAGCCAACCGATGTCGGTCGAGCCGTCGGCCGCTTCCTGGCCGGACACTTCGCTCGTTATGTCGATTACGATTTCACCGCCAAGCTCGAAGATGAGCTCGATGCGGTCAGTCGCGGCGAAGAAGACTGGGTTCCATTGCTGAGTCGTTTCTGGAAACCGTTCAAGGCGCAGATCGACGAGAAGATCGAGACCGTCGACAAATCCGAAGCGAGCGGCAGCCGCGTACTCGGCGAAGACCCGAAATCCGGCAAGCCGCTATCGGTCCGCCTCGGTCGCTACGGGCCATTCGCCCAGATCGGCACCAAGGAAGACGAGGACAAGCCGAAGTTCGCCAGCCTGCGCCCCGGCCAGAGCATGCACACGATTACTGCCGAGGAAGCGCTTGAGCTGTTCAAGCTGCCGCGCACGCTGGGCACCTCGGAGGAAGGCGAGGACATCGTGATCGGGGTGGGCCGCTTTGGCCCCTTCGTCAAGATCGGTTCGACCTACGCGTCGCTGAGCAAGGACGACGATCCGTACACGATCGAGTTGCCGCGCGCACTCGAGCTCGTGCGTGCCCGAGCCGAACTGCTGGCCAACCGCATCATCAAGGACTTCGGCAACGGCATCCAGATCCTCAATGGCCGCTACGGTCCCTACATCACCGATGGCGACAAGAATGCGCGCATCCCGAAGGATCGCGAGCCGCCTTCGTTGACTGAAGCAGAATGCGTCGAACTGCTGGCGGCAGCGCCGTTCCGGCCCAAGCGTGGTTTCGGCAAGGCGGCCAAGGGCAAGGCCGTGAGCAAGAAGACCGCCGAGAAGACTGCTGTCAGGAAAGCGCCAGCGAAGAAGGCTGCGGTCAAGAAGGCCGCGAAGAAAAAGACCGCAAGCAAGAAGACCGCGGCCAGGAAATCGACGACAAAAAAGGCCGCAAAGAAGGTCCCCGCGATCCGCAAGCCCGCTGAACCTGCACCTCCAAGCGAGAGCTGATGAACCCCGCCATCTCCCGCGCCGTCGCCGTGCTGCGGCGCGGCGGCGTGATCGCCTACCCGACCGAGGCGGTCTGGGGCCTCGGGTGTGATCCGCTCGACGAGGCCGCCGTCACGCGCCTGCTCGCCATCAAGCAGCGCGCCATGCAGATGGGCCTGGTCCTGATCGGCACTGATTTCGCCCAGATCTCGACCTTTATCGGCCTTTGCCCGGAATCGGCCATTGCACGGGCGCGTGAAACCTGGCCCGGGCCGCATACCTGGATTTTCCCGGCCAGCGATCGCGCGCCGAAATGGATCACCGGTGGGCATGCAGGTATCGCATTGCGCATTACCGCTCATCCTGTCGCGGCCGCGTTATGCCGGGGGTTTGGTGGCGCGCTCGTGTCGACCAGTGCCAATCGCCACGGCGAAGTTCCCGCCACGGATGCTGCCTCGGTACAGAAGGCACTCGACCTCCCCGACGAAGCAATGGTCGACGGCGAACTCGGGGGACTTGAGCGACCGACGTCAATACGCGACGCTATCACCGGGGATATCGTGCGTCACTGAGGGAGGAAGGATGTCGGCAGTCGTCGAACCGGACACGTCAGGCGAATTCGCCCGGCTCTGGCCGTTGCTCGCGCATTGCACGCCTGACCGCGTCGTCGCCTGGCGTGACGGCCGAATGATCCGTGCCAGCGAATTTCTGGCCGATGTTCGCCGCATCGGCGATGTGCTGCCGAAGCGCGGCTGCGCAGTCAATCTTTGCGAGGACCGTTATGCGTTTCTTGCGAGCTTCTGTGCGGTTGCTGGTCTCGGCCAGAGCACCCTGCTGCCGGCCGCGCGCACCGCACAGGCCATCGCGGAAGTGCGCGGCGCGCATGCCGATACCTATCTGCTCGGTGACGCACAGACCTGCGCCAGTCACGGCGACCTGGTCCGCCTGCCCGAGCTCGGTACCGACGCCGGCGTTCAGGACTCCACCCCGCCAATGATCCGGGCGAGACAGATAGTCGCGATCGGATACACCTCGGGCAGCACGGGGCGGCCCAAGCCGAACGCAAAGTCCTTCGAAAATTTTCGCATTGGCAGCGGCCTCAACATCGATGTGCTGGCGTCCGCGGCCGGATTGCCTGCTGAAGCCACCATCAGCGTCGTCGCCACGGTTCCTGCGCAACACATGTATGGCATGGAGATGTCGATCCTGCTTCCGCTGTTCGGAAACTTCGCGGTACACACGAATCGACCGTTTTTCCCCGCGGACATCGCCGAGGCGTTGTCGCAGATGCCGTCGCCGCGCGTCCTCGTGACGACACCCGTGCACCTGCGCGCCCTGCTTGGACACGCAATCGCCCTGCCTCCGGTCGCGGCCATCGTCTCAGCAACCACGCCCCTGCCAAGGGAACTGGCCGAACAGGCAGAGGCACGCCTCGGTGCACCCCTGATCGAGTTGTTCGGCTCAACCGAAACCTGCGTCATCGGACACCGGCGAACGGCACGAGAAGACACGTGGTCGATCCATCCAGGCGTCGAGTTGCGTCCGCATCCGGATGGAACCGAGGTCCGGGCAGATCATCTGTCCCAGGTCGTCCAGTTGCAGGACCTGATCGAGCTGCGCGCCGAACGCAAATTCCTGCTGCGCGGGCGCAACGCGGATCTGCTTGAAATCGCCGGTAAACGCGCCTCCCTGGCCGATCTCACGCGACGCCTGCAGGCCCTGGACGGTGTTGTCGATGCCGCGGTGTTTCAGCTCGAGGGCTGCGTCCGCACCGGTATCCAGCGGATCGCCGCGCTGGCTGTCGCCCCGGGCAGGCTGGAAAAGGATCTGCTGGCCGAACTGCGCCGGGCGATTGACCCGGTCTTCCTGCCTCGCCCGTTGCGCATCGTCAGTGCACTGCCACGCAACGACACCGGCAAACTCCCACGGGCTGCGCTTCTTGCCGCGCTTGGCAAGACACGCGACTAGCGTCCGGGAGTCACGAAACGCCCTTGCCTGGGTCCTGATTGCCGGGTAACGGGCATAAAAATGCCCCGAGGGCCAGGGGGAGCCCTCGGGGCGGGGTCGAAAACCGGTCTGGGGAGGGACCGATTTCCGGGGGGATCCAACCAGGGAGGTGGATGGATCCGGGGGTGCCGTTGCGTGCACCCGAACAATAAGACGCGGCTTGGCAGCGGAAAGTTTCCCGCGGTCGAAAAGAATTCCGGATTCATTTACCCACGATTCACGTTGACGACCCGCCGGCAGTCGGCGATCAGTGCGCCTGATCCCAGTTCTCACCCACGCCGATGTCGACGACCAGCGGAACGGCCAACGCGGCTGCCGCGGCCATGCGCTCGCGAACGCCGTCGCGGATCTCGTCGATGGCATCCTCGCGCACTTCGAAGACGAGCTCGTCATGCACCTGCATCAGCATATGGGCCCTGTCGTCGCGATCGGCAAGCCAGGCGTCGATGGCGAGCATCGCACGCTTGATGATATCGGCTGCGGTTCCCTGCATCGGCGCGTTGATCGCGGCACGCTCGGCGCCGGCGCGCTGGGCCTGGTTGCGCGAATGGATGCTGTGCAGATAGAGGCGCCGGCCGAACACGGTCTCGACGAAACCATCGCGGTGCGCCTGCTCGCGAACGCGGTCCATGAACTCGCGAACACCTGGATAGCGCTGGAAATAACGGGCGATATAGTCCTGCGCCTCGCCGCGACCAATGCCAAGCTGGCGAGCGAGTCCGAACGCGCCCATCCCGTACATCAATCCGAAATTGATCGCCTTGGCTGCACGACGCTGGTTGGCGTCGACATCGCCTAGCGATACGCCAAACACTTCGGCGGCGGTGGAGCGATGGATGTCCTGGTCGCCATGGAATGCCGACAACAGTCCGACGTCTCCGGAAAGGTGCGCCATGATGCGCAATTCGATCTGCGAGTAGTCGGCGGCGAGCACCTTCCAACCGGTCGGTGCGACGAAAGCCTGCCGGATCCGCCGACCTTCCTCGGTACGTACCGGAATGTTCTGCAGATTCGGATCGGACGACGACAGGCGTCCGGTCGCCGCGGTCGCCTGGTGATAGCTTGTGTGGACGCGCCCGGTGCGCGGATTGACGATTTCGGCAAGCTTTTCGGTGTAGGTCGAACGCAGCTTGGCCAACCCTCGATACTCGAGGATCAGGCGCGGCAATTCGTGCGCTTCGGCAATCGCCTCGAGCGCTTCCTCGTTTGTCGATGGCTGACCCTTCGGCGTCTTCAGGACGGCAGGCAACTTCAGTTCGTCGAACAACAGCGCCTGCAATTGCTTCGGCGAGTCGAGGCTGAAATTCCGTCCTGCCACGCGATGGCTTTGCAGGGTCAGTTCGTGCATTCGGCTGGCGAGCTGGCGTCCCTGCAGGCGCAGCGCATCGACATCGATCAGCACTCCACGTTGCTCCATGCGCGCGAGCACCGGTACCAGCGGGATTTCGATGTCGCGATAGACCGACGCGAGCTTCGGCTCGGCCTCAAGCTTCGGCCACAACTGTTGATGCAGGCGGAGCGTGATGTCGGCATCCTCCGCCGCGTAGCGCGTCGCCGTCTCGAGGTCGACCTGCGAGAATCCGATCTGGCGGGCTCCCTTGCCGGCAACGTCCTCGTAGTGGATTGTCTGGTAGCCGAGATGCTCACGGGCGAGGCTATCCATGTCGTGGCGCGATGCAGTCGAATTCAGCACGTAAGATTCGAGCATCGTGTCGTGCGTGATGCCGCGCACGGTGATGCCAGCGCAGGAAAGGACATTCATGTCGTACTTGGCATGCTGGCCAACCTTGGCCTTGCCGGCGTCCTCGAGCATCGGCTTCAACGCAGCGAGCACACGCGCACGATCGAGTTGCGGCGGTGCGCCCGGGTAGTCGTGCGCGAGCGGGACATACGCCGCTGACCGTGCTTCGACCGCGAACGATACTCCGACAACCTCGGCCTGCATTGCATCGAGTGACGTGGTCTCGGTGTCGAATGCGATCAACTCGGCGCGCGCAAGCACTTCAAGCCAATGCTTGAACCTGTCCTCATCGACCACCAGCTCGTAATTGCCGGCTGCGCCGGAATGCGCATCCCGGCTCGGCTCGCCGGGATCCGAGGACGGTGTTGCAGGAACAGGTTCGGCGCCGACCGGCACGACAACAGTGCTTGTCGGGAAACCTTTCTCCAGATCCTTCAGCGCGGCATTGAATTCGTAGCGTCGATACAAAGCGCGCAATGTGTCGACGTCCGGATCGCGCAGGGCGAGATCCTCCACGCCGACCTCAAGCTCGACATCGGTCTTGATCGTGACGAGCTGGCGCGACAACGGCAGATGCGCCAGCGCCTCGCGAAGGTTTTCGCCGATCTTGCCGCCGACTTTGTCGGCAGCGGCCAGCACGCCGTCCAGCGATCCGTACTCGGCGATCCATTTGGCTGCGGTCTTGGGGCCGCACTTGTTCACCCCGGGCACGTTGTCGACGGCGTCGCCGGTCAACGCCAGGAAATCGACTATCCGCTCGGGCGGCACTCCAAACTTGGCGATCACGCCGTCACGATCCATGGTCGTGCTGGTCATCGTGTTGATCAGGGTGATATGCGGCGAAACAAGTTGGGCGAAATCCTTGTCTCCGGTCGAGATCGTCACATCGATATCGAGTGCCTCCGCTTCACGTGCGAGAGTTCCGATCACGTCGTCGGCTTCGACGCCACCGACACGCAGGATCGGGAATCCGAGCGCAGCGACAATCTCGAGCATCGGTTGCACCTGCCGCTTGAGATCCTCGGGCGTCGGAGTGCGCGTCGCCTTGTAGTCGGCGTACATCGCGTCACGAAACGTCGGGCCCGACGCATCACTGACAAACGCGACGAAGTCCGGGCGCTCCTTCAGTGTCGAACGCAACATGTTGACGACACCGAACAACGCGCCGGTCGGTTCGCCGGCCGCATTGCTCAGTGGCGGCAGCGCATGGAACGCGCGGAACAGATACGACGATCCATCGATGAGGACGAGGCGCGGTCGGGAGTGCGGCATGGGGCGCGAGAACTGGGGTGGCCCCGCAGCTTGGCTTGCACTCTTGCTCAATGCAACATTCCGCGATCCGGTTGCGCCCGGTCGGCTGCTCGGATACACGCTGGAATTCCCACCGGCGACGGCGGACGATATTCCCGTGGTGTCCGTATCGGGCCAGCCCGCCGCCGGCGAACCGCGTCTGCACGCCACTGCTCATGGCGTATCGAATCCCGGGCAGAAGAGACAATCGCCTGTTGGCGTCTGATAGCCGCCAAGACCTTGGTGGTTCTGCTCCCCGGCGACGCTGGAAGTCCCGTCGACGATGACGCGGTTACGGCGAATGTGGGCGACGCAGCACCAGCGATGTTCGCGCCGGCGCATCGGACATCCAAAACAACCGCCGGGATCTCCATCTTCGACCGGCGCTGGAACCGGGCTGGGGTCGCGTCCGCTGCCTGCAATCGCAGATTCGGGACCGGATCGGAGCGACCCGCGCACCGGCGCCGACACTGACCATCGGCACGCATGCGATCTGCATTCCTCTTGCGATCTTGATCATCGAACACTTCGGAACCAGGAGTTCCACCGACTACGCAGGAAGGTGCAGAAACCCGCAAGCAGTCGTCGATTAGTGCTGGGTCAGCCCGGTAGACTGCGGCATTCGTCCTTCCGACCGCTCCGATGGCAGAGTCCAGCGAACACGACGTCACCCGGTTGATCAATCGCTGGCGTGCCGGCGAGGAAGACGCACGCGTGACACTGATGGATCTGGTCTACAGCCGGGTTCGAGCGATCGCCGGACAATCCCTGCGCCATACACCGGCAGCGACGCTCAGCGCCACCGAACTGGCCCACGAAGCACTGATGCGCATGTTGGGTGGCGATGCGCCGTGGGAGAACCGCAAGCACTTCTTCAACGTGGTCGCCCAGGCTACGCGCCAGGTGCTCGTCGATGCGGCGCGCAAGCGCAGCGCCGGAAAGCGCGGCGGAAACGTCGATCGTGTCGATATCGCTGCGGCACTCAATGTGTCCGGCGGGAAGGATGACGCCACGCTGTTGCAACTGGACTCGGCATTGACCGAACTTGGCCGCAGCAACCCGCGCCAGGTCAAGATGATCGAACTCGTCTATTTCGGAGGACTCGACCGTTGTGAAGTCGCTGCCTCCCTGGGGGTCTCCGAGGGCACGGTTGATCGCGACCTGCGTCTCGCCAAGGCCTGGTTGCGAACGGCGCTGGAAAGCTGACCATGCCCGAGCTTGATCATATTGCCGAGCATTTCCAGCGATTGTGCGGCTTGAGCGAGGAACTGCAGCGGGTCGAAGTTGAACGGCTGGACTTGCAGGATGCCGACCATGCGCTGTTGGTGCGTCTGCTCGCCGCCGATCGTCGCGATGGCGATCCGGTTCAACAGGCGATCAACGAGGGTGCGTTGGCGCTCGCTCCGCGCGCCTCGACACGCGTTGGCGCATGGCAGCTCCGGCGCGAACTGGGTTCCGGCGGAATGGGCACCGTCTTCCTTGCCGAACGCATCGACGGGAATTTCGATCAACGCGTTGCGATCAAGCTCCTTCGCGGATTTCCAACCAGCGACAGCATCCGGCGGCTGCGTCAGGAGCGTCAGATTCTTGCCGAGCTTGATCATCCGCATATCGCCCGCCTGCTCGATGGCGGTGAAACAGCGGATGGCCAGCCGTGGCTGGCAATGGAGTTCGTCGATGGTTTGCCGCTGCTCGACCATCTGCGCCTCCAACCCACGCGACTGCGTGACCGGCTGCAGTTGTTCGATGCCATGCTCGACGCGGTTGAGCATGCGCACCAGCACTTGATCGTCCATCGCGATCTGAAGCCGGCCAATGTGCTGGTGACGCCCGATGGCGTGGTCAAGCTGCTGGATTTCGGCATTGCGCGTCTCATCGAGACGGGTGAGCAAGGACAGCGCTCGACCTCGACCCGGATCTTCAGTCGCGGCTATGCGAGCCCGGAGCAGAAGGCGGGCGCAACGATAACGACAGCGAGTGACATCTACAGTCTCGGCGTGATGCTGCGCGAACTTCTGACCGGGCAACGCAAAGCCGATGCCGAATCGCCCGCCGCGATCGAAGCCCTGAAGATCGATGCGGAACTCGCCGGCATCATCGCCAAGGCCACCGAGATGAAACCCGGTGACCGCTATTCCAGCGCCAGTGAATTCCGTGATGATCTTGACCGCTACCGGCAAGGTCGTCCGATCCGTGCGGCAGCGACGACCCGGTCGTACCGCATTCGCAAGTTCATTGGGCGCCACAGGTTGGGCGTCGCCGCGTCTGTCGTTGCGCTGGCGATCGGCACGGCGTTCGTCTGGCGGCTCGATCGGGAGCGCGAACGCGCCCTGCATGCGGAATCGACCGCGCAACGCGCGCTAGCGGCGTCCGAGCAGGATGCGGCAAGCGCCCGTGCGTCTCTCGAGTTCCTCACCGACGCGCTTACCGCGGCAGCGCCTGACGTGGCCATGAGTCGACAGGTGGGTGTTCGCGATCTGCTCGACGCCGCCCGCAGGAAGCTGGAAGCTCGCAGCGCCGTCGACGGCAGTTTCACGCAAAGACTGCAACGCCTGCTCGCCACGCTTTATGCGCAACTCGGCGAGACACGCATCGCGCGCGACCTGATGCGCGCCGGACTCGAAGGCATCGCACCGGCGGACAGTGCCGACGCGCTGCGGCTGGCCGACGATTATGAAGAGTATTCGAGCATCCTCGGCCTGGTGGAGGATGGCGCCGGTTCACTCGCTGCTGCGCAAACCGCTGCGGGATGGCGCGAGCAATTCGCTCCAGAGGATGACGTGCTTCGTGTCCGATCCTTGCAGACACTCGGCATGGTCAGTCACCGAGGCGGCAAGGACGAGGAGGCCATCGACCTGATACGCAAGGCCTACCGGCTTGGCTTCGACAAATCCATTGCGGATGTCGATTCGTCCATCGAGTCGGCACAGTTGCTGGCGTCGCTGCTCGCCACTCGCGGCGACTGCGAGGAGGCGCTCAAGGTGGCGGATGGCGGCTTGGCGCTGGCAAAGGCCAAACTCCCTTCGGATGCGCCTTCCAACCTTCCGTTGATGCGTGCGCGGGCTTCTGCGCTGAACGCATGCGGAAGGCCGACGGACGCGGAGCCGGTCCTGCGCGAGGCGATCGCGATGCAGGAGCGCGTGGTCGCCGCCGGGGGTTCGCGAATGATGAGTCTGACCAATGACCTGGCCGTTACGTTGAACGATCTCGGACGGTACCAGGAAGCTGCAGAAATGCTCAGCCGCTCCGACAAGGCAATGAACGAGGTCGGACTAGGCAAGCTGGATGAAGCGGTATCGTGGACCAACCGCGCGGGCATCCTGGAAAATGCTGGCGACTACACCGGCAGCCTTGGCGCAATCGACAACGCGATCAATCTCCTCGACGCAGATCACATCGCTGCGGATCATCAGGTTCGCCGTCGTATTGAACGCTCCCGTGCGCGAACGCTCGGCCTGATCGGCCAGCGTGAGGAAGCCTGGAACGAGTTGAGTCGTCTTCGGGAGCTGTGCAGGAGCATCGAGGGTGAAGAATCCGGCGAATTCGCGATGCTCACCTGGCAGCTTGCCTCCCTGGCCAGTCGTGCGAAGGATCCCGCACGCGGCCTGCCGTTGCTCGAGGAATCGGAACGACTCTGGTCGGCCCTGGTTCCGCCGTCGCATCCGGTATTTGCGCATGCCCAGCGGGCCCGCGCCGAATTTGCCGTGCTTCGGCATGCGTATGGTGAGGCTGATCTGGCGCTTGCCAAGGCGGTATCGGCATTGGAGCAGGGCGCCGCATCACCGGTCGATCTTGCGATCGCACGCGCCGAACTGGCTGGCCTGCGGGTTCGCGAACATCGACCCCTCGAGGCACGTCAGCTGCTCGGGCAGTCGATGCCTGTACTGAGAAAGGCATTGTTGCCCGCGGAAGTGAACCGAGCGCGCGCCGAGCGTCTGGCCGGCGAACTTGGGGGCGGCATTTGACGGATTTCAACGAATTTTCAGGCAATTGCGTATAGAGTCACACAAGCGAGTCAAACAACTTCCGAGGTTGCAACGTCATGAACCACCACGCCGTTTTTTGTGCAGCACTTCTCCTGTGTTTCTCGGCAAGCGCGGGAGCAGCTCCGCCTGATCAGTCGGCACCGCCACCGCCTGACATCAATGCAAAAGACGTCAGTACGGCGGATCCGGTAGCCGAACCCGAATCAGTGACGCCGGCAATGCCGGACACGCGCCTGGTTCGCGACAGGGCCTCCCGCTTGAACAATCGCAGCGCCTCCGAGATCGAGACGAGCAGCGATTCCGTCGTCGAGCGCAAGGAAGGCAGCGATACCGTGCGCGAGTATCGGGAAAAAGGAAAACTGCGTATGATCCGAATTGTTCCACAAAAAGGTCCCGCGCAGACCTACCTCGATCGAAACGGCGACGGGCGACTCGATCATGATCCTCTCGACGGCCCGGTTGCACCTGTCTACTTCACGATCTACGAGTGGAACTAGTTACGCCGATTCACCATTCCCGCGGCACAAGATAGTCGCTGAGGCGCGCCTCGTCGCTGCCTGCCTCTGGAGCGTAGGCATACTCGAAGCGCAGGCGTGGCGGCAGACTCATCAGGATCGATTCGGTGCGCCCGCCGGACTGGAGCCCGAATAGCGTGCCGCGGTCGTAGACCAGATTGAATTCGACATAGCGACCGCGCCGGTAGAGCTGGAATTCGCGCTCGCGATCGCCGAATGCGACCGCCTTGCGACGCTGCACGATTGGGAGGTAAGCGTCTAGGAAGCCATCCCCCACGCCGCGCATGAACTCGAAGCACCGATCGAAGCCATCCTCGTGGAGGTCATCGAAGAAGAGGCCGCCCACACCACGGGTTTCGTTGCGGTGCTTGATGAAGAAATAGTCGTCGCACCATTTCTTGAAGCGCGGATAGCGTTCCTCGCCGAAC
>Ga0116156_10000588_pt1 | contig 38593 bp, 58 predicted proteins | sample AD_UKC045_MetaG_FD_89891 | JGI IMG/M metagenome (GOLD analysis project Ga0116156, IMG submission 89891) | Active sludge microbial communities of municipal wastewater-treating anaerobic digesters from USA - AD_UKC045_MetaG | ecosystem: Engineered > Bioreactor > Anaerobic > Digestate | place: USA...
TACTTTCCGTACTATGGCTACATTTTCTACTTTAATAAGTGTTGGTAAGTACGCTCGTTGTGTTCGGTCAGAAAATTAGTTGGTGATTTGATTATTCGTAATTAAAAGTTTACAAAATAAGTAAGTTAAGTGCCCGCTAGGGCACGTAAAATTTTTTTTATTAAGGCGTGTTTTTTATGGCTCAATATGATTACTTACCGATTTACAAAAAAGCTTTTGATTTGTGCGTCTACTTTGAAAATTTAGTAAAAAGTTTTTCAAGATATGATAAGTATGTTCTTGGAACAGACTTAAGAAATAAGAGTAGACAAATCGCTTGTCAAATTATGCGAACAAATTCTTTACACGAAAAAAAAGAATCATTGCAAGAATTAGTTGCTCAAGTAGAAGAATTAAAACTCGTAGTTCGTTTGTGCAAAGAAGTTGGCGTTTTTAAAAAATTTTCTTCTTATGAATACTCTTCTGGATTAGTAGTTGATTTAGCAAAACAATCACAAGCGTGGCTTAATAGCCAAAAATAATTTCTGTATTAAAAAGTGGTTAGAAATGATTCAAAAAATTTTATGCTCATTAACAAAGTTAGTGGGGCAAAAGCGAATTGCTTTTGTAGTAACAGAACGGCTCAGAATTTCTTTCCTAGGAAAGAGAGTGAAAGCAAGTTTCTTTTTGATGCGAACAACCCAAGTGGTGAAAAAAACTGCTATTACTGTAAGGTTTTAGCTATGAATGGTTCGCACATAACGAGTGTTTTATGGTCGCCTACCAATGCGTACAATTACAATCCGAACAATGGCAACATTAACAACAATAATAAGAGTAATAATAAGTACGCTCGTTGTGTTCGGTCAGAAAAAGAAACACCCTCGGCTCTGTTTAGCTTTGAAAATGTTTTCAACAGCTACACTAATTGCAGAAAAAGCAAGCGCGGTACAATAAACGCTTTAAAATTTGAAGAAAACCTTGAAGCTAATTTGCGTGAACTTTATTCTACATTAAATAATAAAACTTACGAGCCGGGGCGTTCTGTATGTTTTACAGTCCTAAACCCCAAGCCTAGGGAAATTTTTGCAGCAGATTTTAAAGACAGAATAGTACATCACATAATTGTTGGTGCTTTGGAAAGTATTTACGAACCAGTTTTTTCTGAGGATAGTTTTGCTTGCAGAAAACAAAAAGGAACCCACAAAGCAATTAGACACTTACAAAGAAATATGCGAAAAGTTACTGGAAGCAATTGTGGAAGAAAAAGAGCTTACTATTTACAATTAGACATAAGAAATTTTTTTATGAGCATCGATAAGATTGTTTTGTTTTCACTAATAGAAACAAAAGTTTCTAATTATACCAATTGGAGTGATAAATTCAAGCAAGATTTACTTTGGATTACAAAAAAAGTTATCTTCCACGACCCCACTATTAATTTTATTCAAAAATCTTCAAAAAAAATTAGTGAACTAGTCCCACAACACAAATCCCTAATCAACGTCGAAAAAGGCAAAGGACTACCCCTAGGCAACCACACAAGCCAATTCTTCGCAAACGTTTACCTAAACGAACTCGACCAATTCATAAAAAAAGAACTAACTTGTAAACATTACGTAAGGTATGTTGATGACTTTATTTTACTCTCAAAATCCAAAGAAGAATTATTAAATTGGTTTTGGAAAATAAAAGAATTCCTAGAAACACACTTACTACTAAATCTAAAAAACGAAGTAAAACTCTTGCCCCTAACCAACGGCATCGATTTTTTAGGCTACATCACAAAACCATGGAGCATTTTCATCAGAAAAAGAGTATTATGGAATCTTAAGAATAGGCTTTTGGATACAAGAAAAGATTTATTTGATAGGAACATTTTCTTTTTTGAGAAAAATTCTTTAGAACAAAAAAGTTTTTGTAACATGTTTAGTTCTTACAAAGGGCACTTTAAGCATGCAAATAGTTTCACATTAATAAAAGAATTAAACAAAGAATTTCCTTTTACTAGATTATGCTGTTAATTTAGATTAAATTTTATTCTTTTGCATTAAATCAGATTTTCTTACTTTTAGATAATCTTATTAATAAGTTTGGCAGTATTTGTATTAGTGATTGAAAAATGGTTGAAGTAGCTATAATGGGTGCGAGAGGACAATTAGTTGTTCCGCAAAAAATAAGAGAACGTCTTGGTTTAGAACAGGGCGATGCAATTGCAATGGATTTTAACGCCGGCAAATTGGTTGCACAGAAATTAAAAACTCCTTCAAAAAAAGAATTATTGATGAAATGGAACGAAATGAACAAGGAATGGAACAAACACGCAGTTGCGCTTGGAATAAAAGAAGAAGATGTAGTAGATATAATCCACAGGCGCAGAAAGATGAAAGACTAAAAGTAGTTCTTGACACTAATATTTTAGTTTCAGCATCTTTTTGGAATGGGCCGTCTTCAAAGATAATTTCTCTTGTAAGTTCAGATTTAATTATGTGCTTTACTTCAAACAGTCTTCTTGAGGAATATCATAAAGTAATTTTGAGAGACTTTAATATTTCAGAAGATAGTTTTAATGAACGTCAAAAAGATTTGCTAAAAATTGCGACAGTTGTTTATCCAACTCAAAGAGTATTTGCTTGTGAGGACAAGGATGACGACAAAGTGCTTGAGGCAGCACTTGAAGCAAATGTTGATTTTATAGTTTCTGGAGATAAACATTTGTTGAAAATGAATGAATTTAATGGAATAAAGATTATAACTGCTCGCCAGTTTATTGAGTTCTTTACTCCTTAACAAAGTATAAAAACACCTTTTCTCTTACTTCTAATATGGATTACATGCAAAAAGCCATTAAAGAAGCTTTTAGGGGAATGAAGGTGAATCATGGTGGTCCTTTTGGAGCAGTAATTGTAAGAAAAGGAAAAATTATTTCTTCAGCTCACAACACGGTTCTAAAAACAAATGATCCTACTGCTCATGCTGAAATAAATGCGATAAGAAAAGCAACTAAAAAATTAAAGAGATTTGATTTAAGTGATTGTGAAATTTATTCTTCATGCGAACCATGCCCGATGTGCCTCGCTGCAATAGAGTGGGCAAGAATAAAAAAATTGTACTATGGGTGTACAAGAGAAGATGCTAATAGAATTGGTTTTAGTGACAAAATAATTTATGGAGAAGTAAAAAAATTTCCAAAAACAAAACACTTGGTTGTTGAAAGAGTTTGTAATGATGAAATAAAAGCGCCATTTTTAAAGTGGGTGAATAAAAAAGATAAAAAAATGTATTAGTTTTTTTTTAAAAATTTTAGGAAATAGTTTTATTGGTTGATGAAAATGAATTTTTTAATAGAATTAATTGGAGTAATTGGACTCGTAACTTTATTGATATCCTTAATAATTAATATAAAAAAAAGAAATCAAAAAAAGTTGATTCAATTTTATTCACTGCAATTATTTGGAGCGAGTTTATTGTGCTTGTATGCTTTAATAAATTCGATTCAAATCTTTTTTATTTTACAAGGAGTTTTTGTTATAGTATCAGCGTATTTTGTTTACGAAATTATGTTACAACGAAAAAAGATTAAAGAATAGTGGTGGGGAAAATGTTTGAAACTTTTGAACACAAAGCAGATATAGGGGTTAGAGGAAAAGGAAATACCTTAGAATCTGCTTTTGAAGAGTGTGCAAAAGCAATGATTAGTGTCATAATTGATATTGATTCAATAGAACCAAGAAAAAGTCATGTAATTAAATTAAAATCTAGTGATGAATCAAATTTATTGATTAGTTTTTTAAACGAATTGCTTTTTTTAAAAGATACAAAAAAAATGATTTACTCAAAATTTAGGGTTAAAATTGAAGAGAGTGCATTTGAAAATAATTTAAAAGAATTTACTCTTAAAGCAACTTGCTTTGGGGAGAAAATTGATTTAAAGAAACATGATTTCTTGGTTGATGTAAAAGCGGCAACGTATTCTCAATTGAGAGTAGTGCAAGAAGACAAAATTTTTGTTGCACAGTGTATAGTTGATGTTTAAAAAAATGTTTTTTGTTAGAATTAAAGTAGAGTGTTAATTTTGTTAAAATTATTTGGGTAGAAAGTGAATTATTATGAAAATAAGAAAAATAAAAAAAGATATTTATTCATTAGAAAAAGAAGAAAGGATGAATATTTCTCCAAAAATTTTTGCTAACCAAGAAATAATTAATACTCTAAAAAGAGATGAATTAAAAAATCAAAATAATTCTTTGAATCAGTTAAAAAATTTATCCTCTTTACCCGGATTAAAAGGGGTGGTTGCTTTAGCTGATATTCACCCAGGGTATGGAGCGCCAATTGGTTCAGCTACTGCATCAGATTTAAGAGAAGGAGTAATTACTTTTGCATCTACTGGGTTTGATATTAATTGTGGTATTCATTCACTTGTTCTTCCAATAACTGCAAAAGAATTAAATAAAAAAAAGAAAGAATTTGCAGAAAGTTTATTTAAAGATATTCCTGCAGGAGTGGGGGTTGGAGGAAAATTAAGAATAGATTCAACTCAAATGGATGAATTACTTAAAGGAGGGGCAGAGTATGTTGTAAAGAGAGGGTATGGGAAGAAAAAGGATTTAAATTTTTTAGAAGAAAAAGGAAGGATAAAAAAAATTGATGTAACTAGCGTTTCTTTAAAAGCAAAAGAAAGGGCGAGGGATCAAATTGGTACTCTTGGTTCAGGTAATCATTATTGTGAAATACAAGAAATAGAAAAAATTTATGATTTAAAGAGTGCAAAAAAATTTGGTTTGATTCAAGGAGGAACATTTGTAAGTATTCATTGTGGTTCAAGAGCAATAGGTCACCAAATTGGTAGTGATTATTTACCAATATTAGATTCTGCAGTAAAAAAATACGGGATTAACATTAATAATAGGGATTTAGTTTGTGCTCCTTTTAATTCAGAAGAAGGGCAAAAATATTTCTCTGCAATCAAAGCAGGGACCAATGCAGCTTTTGCGAATAGACAAGTTATTGGAGTATTAGTTAAAAGGAGTTTTGAAAAAGTATTTGGGTTAAGTGAGAGTGAAGTAAAAACTTTTTATGATGTTGGGCACAACACTGCAAAAATAGAGACTCATAAATTTGAAGGAAAGAAAAGAAAGGTGCTAGTTCAAAGAAAAGGGTCAACAAGAGGATTTGGGCCAAATAATTTAGCTATTCCAAAAAATTATAGGGTGGTAGGACAACCAGTAATAGTAGGTGGTTCGATGGGCACAAATTCTTTTATTTTAAGGGGAACAAAAGAAGCGATGAATGAAACATTCGGATCAACTATTCACGGAGCGGGTAGGAGCATGTCAAGAAGCGAAGCGATTAGTAAAATAAATGGAGAAGATTTACTAAAAAAATTGTTTGAGAAAGGAATTGTTATAAAAGCGCATTCAACAAAAGGACTTGCTGAAGAAGCTCCTTTAGCTTACAAAAACATAATTGATGTAGTGAATACAATGGATTTAACAAATATTTCAAAAAAAGTTGCTAAACTAAAACCAATTATTTGTATTAAAGGTTGAAAAGTAAATTATTTAAACTCTAAAAACATATTTTAGAATAGTTTTGAGGTGATTTTAGTATGGGAGTTAGTGTAAGTGTTACTTCGGAAGACAAAGTTAGTCGAGTAGAAGTACTTGTTAGAATAGTGTATGCAATTGTAATATACATTGTGAGCATCTTTGTGATGATTGCAGTTTATATTCTATGGATAATTAATGTTCTAACTTGCCTAATTTTAGCAAAAAGAATTGCTGGAGGATTTTTAGGTAATGTTGTAGAGTGGTATGCAAAAGTAATGGCTTACTTTTTGTTTGCTACTGACGAAAGACCACCATTCTTTCCAGAATTAAAATAAAATGTGAAAAGTAATTTAGTAGATTGGTCAATTTAAAAAGAATATTTTATTGCTTTATTTAGGGTAATAAAATATTCTTTTTTTAATTTTTTGAGGTTGATTAAGTGGATTTAAGTTTTGATTATTTAAAAAGATTTGATTTTGAATCAATCTTAAAATTTGCTACAGTTGGTTTATTAAAACAAAAAGAATTAAAAAAAGAGATTCTAAAAATTAGTTTAGTTCTAATCATAATGCTTTTTTTATTAGGTTTCTTTTTAGGATCCTCTATTTTAAGCTCTTATTTTTTGGTTATTAACGATTTAGTATTGGCTCTTGTTTTATTCGGAGTATCAATTATATTATTTTTAAGCATTCTTCTCGCTGGGAGTTATTTTACTTATATTATTTATTCTTTCGCATTAAAATCACTTGGAAGAAAATCAATTAATTTTGATTTGAATTTGGGGGTAAAATTATTTTTTTGCGGAGTATATGGTTTTTTAATCGCATTTTTTTGTTTATATGAATTAAAATTATTGTTAGTAGGTGTACTTGGGTTCATTTTATTATTTTTGGGAATTGTTTTGACTTTGACGAATCTTGGTAATAGTTTGTTAATAGGAGTAGGTTTTATTTTTATTATAATTGCTTTAATTTTACTTCTTAGTTATTATATAATTATTATTAGAAACTCGATTAGGTTGTTATTTTCAGGAATTTTTTTATTAGAAAAAGATTTGAGTGTAAAAGAGGCTTTAAAAAAATCTTGGATAATTTCTGCTGGAAAGGTTGCTCCAATATTTTTAATACAATTAATTATTGGGGGAATTGTTTGGGTTATGCAACAAATAATAACAGTTTTTCTCCAAGTATTTTTAGTTTCAATAGGGTTTGGGGCTGGTTTGGATTTTTTGGTAGTTCTACTAATAATAGGTTTAGTTATAAGTTTGTTAATTTTTATTTTAATGATTGTTTTCTCGGAGCTTGTTATTGTTTTTGCTCAAACTAAAATATATGTTCAAATTCAATCAAAAAACAAATAATAATAAAAAAAACAATTGTTAACTTATTCCCGTTAATAATCGAAAAGTATATATACTCCTTTGATGCAATGTATGTATTAGCGCGCCTTTTTTTGTGAGGCTAGTTGAATTATATCGTTTTAGGGGTTGGTTTTAATGCGAGTTAAATTAAAGTGGGTACTAATTGTATTTGTATTCTTGTTGACTCTAAGTACAGTTTTTGCTGCATGTGAAGTTAGTGTGTCAAATCTAGTTACTGAAGTTAAAATTGATTCAGGTACTGATTCTTCAGATTTTGACTCTGAGATAAATGCTGAACTAAATGAATACATTGATGTAAGATTATCTTTTGATTTAGAAGATTATTCGAGCTCTTGTTCTTCTATTAAAGCTAAATTAAGGATAAGTAGGTATGATGAATCAAAAGCTGATTGGGTTGAATATAAAAATATTGAAAAATCAATTGGCTCTTTGGATGATTATTATGAAATAATTTTTGAAAATGCTTTCAATACTGGTTCAAACTCTAATTATACTGAGTTTATGATTGAAGGGATGATAGTTGAGGGGTCAAGAGTAATTGATTCTAGTGATGCTTTTTTGAGTTTAATTGATAACTCTTGTGATGGGATAAAAATTGATGCAACTACATTTTATATTGATGAAGATGATTATGATTCAAAAAATTTTGTAATAAAAAATGAAACAACATCAGATTTTAGTATTTCATCTATTGAGTTAATTTCATCAAACTCTGTTATAATTTCAGGAGGTGTTGATTACCCTTCAGAAGTTTACTCAAATGACTCAGATGAATTAGAGGTGAGTCTTGAAACGAAAAATGTTTCAACTAATACAAATGCAACAGTATTATTGAGTATTAGTGGTTACTTAGATGATAAATATTGTTCAGCTTCTGCAATAGGCAAAAAAAGTATAAGTGTGGTTGTAAGAAATACTAATAATACAAGTGGTAGTTCAAGTAGTAATTCGGATTCTGATTGTGAAGATATTCAAATAATAAGTAATGAACTTGAGTTTAATGAAGGGACAAATCAAACAATAATAATGGGTGTGAAAAATAACTCTACAAAAAGATTTGAAATATTGGATGTTGATGCATCATCTTCAAGTTTTGATTTAACTAGAAATACTAATGACAAGTATTTATTTTCTGGACAAACAGGGGATGTAATATTAAATGCAAATCTGCCAAATGTTTCATCAGATAAAATATTGACAGGGACATTAAAAATTAGGGGAGTTTTTTCTGACGGAAAAAGTTGTTCGTTTACACAAATACCTTCTGAAGAAATTAATGTAAAAGTAATTAACTTAACAAACAATTCCCTTGTACCCAATTGTGCAGGATTTAATATAATTGCTCCTGAAAATTTGGTAATTGAGAATAATGGTTCTTTTGATTTCACTATAAATAATTTTAGTAATAAAACAGCTCGAGTTATTATAGAAGGTTCTATTCAAGTTAATCCGACTATAATAGTTCTTCCAAAAAATTCTTCACTTGCAAGAAAAATGGATGTGGAATTATTTTCAAACAATGGGTTTGTGAAATTCACTCCAACAATAGAAGGGTGTAATTTAAATTCAAAAATAGTTAATATTTCAAATAATGTTAGTGGTTCAATTAGTGAAGCCGAAATTGATTTAAAAATTCAAAGAGATTATAACAAAGGTATAATTGATTTAGGTATTGTGATAAATAATTCTACAAACAAATCTTTTAGCGGGGTACTAAAAATAGTTACTCCTAATGGATGGCCAAACATTGAAAAAACAATAGTTATTGTTCCTGGAGAAAATAGTTTGGTTGAAAAATTAGGTGCATCTGGTGAGGCGAGTGAAGGGGAAATAACGGTGAGTTTTTCATCAAATGGGCAAACAATTTTGGATAGTATTAATACTAATGAAAACAATTTAGTTCTTGCTGGATTATTTTCTTTAGGAGGGAATCTAAGTTCTTTTGGAATAATACTATTAATAATTTTAGTAGTAATAATAATAGTGGGGATAATAGGGGATTTAGGCGAATCAACTCCTACTAAAAAAGAAGAATGGGTGATTGAAAAAAATTAATTTAATAAAATTAATTTTTGAAAAAACCGTTTAGGGCAGGTTTATAAATGTTTTTTTTAAGGAAATATGATATTGAGTACACTACTCTAAAAAACAGTAAAAATTGGTGAGTGCTGTTTTTAGGAGCAAATACCAAAAAATTCTATTTTTTGGGTTTGAAAAGTCTCTAAAAAAGTTAGGGGTTTAAAATAGTGTCATTTTAAAAAATTAAAAAAGTGAATAATTATGTCTGAATTTAATGCTCCAAGAAGAGGGTCAAAATCTTTTTATCCTAGAGTAAGGGCTGCAAAACAAACTCCTTCAATGAAAGGATATGGCTCTGAAAATAAACCATTAAATTTTTTGTGTTATAAAGTTGGGATGACTCAAGTAGTGGGGAAAAATGTTCACAAAGCGAGTCCTTCATTTAATCATGAAGTTGTTGTTCCTGTTACTGTTGTTGAGTGTTCTCCAATGAAAGTGTTTGGAGTAAGAGCTTATACTAAGGCAGAAATTGGTTTTGTTGTTTTAAGCGATGTAATTTCAGAAACCCATGATTCAAAACTTGAAAGAAAAATATCTAATTTTAAACATAAAACATCAAAAAAAGAAGATAAGGGAACTAAAAAAGATGTTTATACAATTGAGGATTTTGAGAAAGAATTAAATGATATTGAGTACTTTACTTTGCTTGTAAATACTCAAGCTTCGTTTAAGAAAACACCTGATGTAACTGAATTGTTTATTGGTGGAACAAAAGAACAACAATTGAATTTTGCAAAAGAAAAATTGGGGAAAGAAATTACAATTAATGATGTATTTAATGAAGGGGATTATTTAGATGTTAGAGCAGTGACTAAAGGAAAAGGTTTTCAAGGTCCTGTTAAGCGATTTCATGTTAGGTCATTGAGGCCAAAAGCTAAGAAACAACGAATAGTTGGTTCAATTAGTCCATGGACTCCAGCGACAGTAATGTGGACTGTTGCAAGACCTGGACAAATGGGTTACCAGAATAGAACTGAGTCTAATAAAAAAATATTGAAGATATCAACTGATGTGAGTGAAGTTAACCCAAAAACAGGATTCAATAATTTTGGAATGGTTAAAGGACAATATGCATTAGTATTTGGTTCAGTTCCTGGAGCAATTAAAAGATGTGTTGCGTTAAGAAAAAGTATTAGACCAGCACAACAAAGAGGAGTTCAACTGGAAAAAGTTGATAAAATAATTAAAAAATAATTTTTATTAAAGTGATTGTAAAATGGTTAAAGCAAATATTTTAGGGATTGATGGAGTTGTAAAAGAATCAATAGAATTGCCTGTTGTTTTTTCTACAGAATACAAGCCTCAATTAATTCAAAGAGCTGCGCAAGCGCTTCAAACTACAAAAAAACAGCCAAAGGGAGCAAACCCAAGGGCAGGTAAAATGAATACTGCAAGATACAAGGGTTACAGAGGAGTACCTGCAAAACATAGAACAATTAATGTAGAACACGCAAGATTACCTAGATTAAAAAACAAGGGAGCTTTACTTTATGGAAGAGTTGCTTCTGTTCCTCACGCAGTTGGTGGTCCAGCAGCGCACCCATTAAAAGCATGGGAAACAATAGTTGAGGAGATTAATAAGAAAGAGAGGAGATTGGCTTTAAAGAGTGCTATTGCAGCTACTGCTGATAAAAAGTTGGTTGAAAAAAGATTTATAGTTGAAAAAGAGCTTCCAATTATAGTTGAAGATAAAATAGAATCAGTTTCAAAGACAAAAGAAGTTAGTGAAGTTTTAAACAAAATTGGTGTTGGAAAAGATTTGAATAATGCCAAGAGCAAGATAAGAAAGAGAGCTGGTAAAGGAAAAGCAAGAGGAAGAGTTTGGAAACAAAAAAAGAGTGTTTTAATAGTTGCTGGAAAGAATTCACCTATACTAAAAGCGTCAAGAAATTTGCCTGGTGTTGATGCAGTTACAGTAAGATCATTAAATATTGATTTACTTGCTCCTGGTGCACAAGCAGGACGATTAGTAGTTTGGACAAAATCAGCATTAAAAGAACTTAATGAAGAAAAAAAGAATTAAATTTATTAGTGTGATGTTAAAATGGTAAAATTAAATAAAGCAGAAAAAAAGCAAGCTATTGCAGAAGGATCAACAAAAGAAAAGCAGGCAAAGAACAAGGAAGTAAAAGCTATTGCTAAGAAAAACACATTAAAAGAAGATGCTCCTGTTGAAAAAGTATTGTCAAGAACTGCAACTCTTCATGATTTGAAAGTAATACTTCATCCACTTGTGACTGAAAAAGCAGTTAATATGATTGAAGCTGAAAATAAAATAACTTTTATAGTAAGTGATGATTCAACAAAAGAAGAAGTAAAAAAAGTTGTTCAAGAAGCTTATGGGGTAAAGGTTGTTAAAGTTAATATAATAAGGGATATGAAGGGAAGAAAAAAAGCAATTGTTAAACTTGATAAAAAATTTAAAGCAAGTGAGCTTGCAACAAAATTAGGGGTATTGTAAAAATAAATAATTATAAATAAGTGATTTTTATGGGTAAAAGATTAATTTCGCAAAGATCTGGAAGAGGAACACACACTTTTATTGCAAAACATAAAGGGATTCAAGCTAGATATTGTTTACTTAATGATGAATTGTTAAATGGTGAAGTAACGGACTTAATTAAGGATACTGGTAGGCACGCAATAATTGCAGAAATTATTTTTACAAATGGAGTAACTGAGTATCTTCCAGCTGCGGAAGGATTATATTTAGGGAAAAAGATACAACAAGGGGCAGGAGCTCAAATAAGTATAGGGAATGTATCTTATTTATCGGATTTGCCTGAAGGGTGCCCAGTTTATAATGTTGAAAAAATTTTGGGTGATGGAGGTACTTTAATAAAATCTGCAGGAGCTTATGCTTTATTAATGGCAAAAGATAAAAAGAAAGCCACTCTAAAAATGCCTTCAGGAAAAATGATTAATTTACCTTTAACATGCAGAGCAACAATAGGAAATATTTCTTGTGGGGGAAAAGGAGACAAGCCTTTTGTGAAAGCAGGAAACATGTTCCATTTAATGAAAGCAAAACATAAAATGTATCCTAGAGTAAGAGGAGTAAAGATGAATGCTGTTGACCATCCATTTGGAGGAGCAGCTCACCACCCAGGAAAATCAAAGAGTACTTCAAGAAATGCTCCGCCTGGAAGAAAAGTTGGTGCAATTGGTTCAACAAGGACAGGAAGGAGAAAAAAGAATTAAAAGTGATTTATTTGAAGGATAATGCCCTTCAAAAATTATTTTTTGAAATTATTAAGGTGTGTAAAAAATGGTTGAAATAAGAAAAGTAACTTTTAGAGGAAAAACAATTGAAGAGTTACAATCAATGAGTATACAAGAATTTGCAAAGCTATGCACATCAAGAGCAAGAAAATCTCTTTTAAAGAATGGGGTTGACAAAAAGTTTTTGAAGAAAGTTGAAGCAACTAAACAAACAGTTAAACCAAAGTATGTTAAAACTCATAAAAGAGATTTAGTGATTGTACCACAAATGGTTGGTGGAAGAGTTTCAATTTATAAAGGAAAGGATTGGGAACAAATAGATGTATCTACAAAAATGTTAGGTCATTATTTGGGTGAATTTGCTTTAACAAGAAAAAGATTACAGCATGGAAAAGCAGGAATAGGTGCAACAAAGTCATCAACAGCAGTAACTGCAAGGTGATGGGTATAGGATAAAATAAAAAAGTGATGATTATGGCAAAAAACAATTATCAAGCAGAAGTAGGAAAAAAAAGCAATACTGCAAGAGCAAGGATAACTAATGCTCCAGTTTCATTAAAGTATTCTGTTGAGGTTTGTAATCAAATAAAAACAATGCCCGTAAATAAAGCGATAGCATTCATGCAAAGAATATTGAACCATGAAGAATTTCTTCCCCTAAGAGTTTATAACAAAAAAGTTGCTCATAGAAAAGGAGATTCAAAAGCGGGAGTAAAATCAGGAAGATACCCTGAAAAAGTTGCTCAAGAATTTATTAAGTTGCTTGAATTAGTAAAATCAAATGCAGACAATTTGGGGTTTGATGCTGAAAAGTTATTAATAATTCACATTTATGCTAATGCTGGTATGAATAGATTTTCTTACCAATCAAAGGGAAGAATTGCCGGTAAAGCTAGAAGAAGAAATGCAACTAACATTGAAGTAATTGCGCAGGAAATGAAGAATTAAATTTATTAAGGTGTAAAAATGATAGAAAAAACATTCATACAAAAGAACTTCAATAAAATGGAGCTTGAAGATTATCTTACAAAAAAACTTGATAGGGCAGGATTTTCTCATTTAGAAATAATAAAGACTCCTCTTGTTACAAGAATAGTACTTAACGTAGCTAAACCAGGATTTGCGATTGGGAAAGGAGGATCAACAATAAAAACTTTGACTGAAGTAATTTCAAAGAAATATAAAATTGATAATCCTCAAATAGAGATTCAAGAAATAAAACACGCGAATCTAAATGCAAAAATACAAGCCGAGAGAATGGCTGGAATGGTTCAAAGAGAATTCTCTTGGAGAAGTATTGCTTATAGATTAGTTAAAGATGTAATAGATTCAGGTGCACAAGGAGTAGAACTTGTAGTTAAAGGAAAATTATCTGGTAAGGGTGGAAGAAAAAGAAAAGTTAGAATAGCTTATGGTTATATGAAAAAAATCGGTAATCAAACAAAGTGGGTTGATTATGCAAAAGCTGCAGCTTATCCAAAGAGTGGAGCAATTGGGATAAAATTAAGAATAATACATCCTGAAATAATTTTTCCGGACAAAGTTGATATTAAAAAAATTATTTCAACAATGAAATCAGTTGAAAGTGATGCAAAAGAACAAAAAGAAGCTAAAGAGTTGAAAGAGAGTCAAAAACAAGTTGAAGTTACTGATGTTGAAGTAAAAATAGCAGTTGAAAAAGAATCAAATAAAAATGAAGAAAAGAAAGAATTAAAAGAAAAAATTAAGGAGATAAAAGAAGAAATAAAAGAAGAAAAAGATAAAGAGATTGAAGCAAAAATAAAAGAGGATGTATCTAAAGAAAAATAAAAAAATAGTAAATTAATAAAAGTTGATGATTATGAGTGAAAAGTTCAAAGAAAAAATGAAATTGGGTGAAAAGGAACTCAATCAAAGAGCACTTGAATTAAAGCAAGAACTTTCAAAAGAAAGAGCATTGGCTGCAAGTGGAACAAAAAGTGAAAAACCAGGAAAGATTAGAACATTAAGAAGAGAAATTGCAAGAATATTGACTGCATTAAACAACAAAAAAAAGGAGGTTGTAGAATAAATGCAAGAAATAGATAAAATTAGTGGATTGCCTAAAGATTTATTTGATATAAGCAATATCGCAAGAGAACAGCAAAAAATAAAAGTTGAAGTTATAAGAAGAAAATTTTCCAAGTTTGTTACAGTTGTAAAAGGAATTGATGATAGTGAAGTAGTAAAAGATTTAGGGAAAGAAATGAAACAAAAATTTGCGTGTGGGGGAACAGTAAAAGATAAAGAAATAGAACTTCAAGGAAAACACAAGGATAAAGTTGTTGAGTTTTTAATTAAAAAAGGGTATAATAAAGAGTTAATTGAAACAAGAGGATAAAATTTAAAAGAGATGAAGAGGAGATGATTGAAGGTAAGTGTTATAAAATCACAAGAGAAAATATTTTGGCTCATGAATTAATTGGGTTGAAAGTTAATGTGGTTAAAAGCACTGATTCAAAAAGAGTTGATATAAAAGGAATTGTTTTGGACGAAACCCAAAAAACCTTTGTAATTGACTCTAATGGAAAAGAAAAAGTTTTTCCAAAAAAAGAGTGTGAATTTGAATTTGAGTTGAATGATGAACGAGTTATAATTGATGGGAAAAAAATTTTAAAGAGAAGTGAGGAAAGAACAAAAGATTTTAGAGTTTAAAGTTTATGTTTGAAAATTAAAAGGTGAAAATGAGATGGCTGAAAAAGTAAAATCAAAATCAAAAGAAAAAAAGTCAAAAGAACAGCCTGTCGTAACTGAACAGATTGCTGGTGAAGAAAAACATTATGTTATAAGAGGAAATATTTTATTTGGAAAAGTAATTTCTGCAAAAGCAAATAAAACAGTTACAGTTGAAAGAGAATTAACAACATATTTGCCAAAATATGAGAGATACAAAAAAAGTGAATCAAAAATTCATGCGCATAACCCTAACAATATGGCTAAAGAAGGGGATTTGGTAAAAGTTGGAGAAACAAGAAGAATATCAAAAACAAAGTCATTTATAGTAATGCAAGTAATTGGAAAAGATGATAAGTGAAGATAATAATAAAGGTGATTAATAATGAGAGCAATGAGTATACCTAACAATAAAGCCCTAACGCTTCACAGTAGAATACTTTGTGCGGATAATTCGGGTGCAAAAGAGGTTGACATTATCTCAGTTTTTGGTTACAAGAGTAGAAAAAAACAAAATCCTAGTGCTGGAATAGGTTCAATGGTTAATGTAGTAATAAAAAAAGGTAAACCAGAAATGAAAGGTAAAATAGAAAGAGCGGTAATTATTAGAACAAGACAAGAATATAGAAGACCAAGTGGTATGAGAGTAAAATTTGAAGACAATGCAGTGGTTTTGGTTGATGAAGAAGGATTGCCAAAAGCATCAGAAATAAAGGGTTGTGTTGCAAAAGAAGTTGGGGAAAGATTTCCAAAAATAGTTGGGTTAGCTCCAATAGTGATTTAATAGATTAGATGTTTAATTTAATATTAGGTGTTAAAAATGAGTAAAAAACCAAGTAAATCAAGAAAAGCATTTTATACAATGCCAAAACACAAAGCAGTGAAAGTTATTGCATCGCACTTGGATGAAAAATTAGCTAATGAATTAAAGAAAAGATCAATTAGTGTAAGAAAAGGAGATACAGTAAAAATAGTTAGAGGGGAAAATAAAGGAAAAGAAGGTAAAATAAGTTCAGTTGATACAGTGAAAAAAAGAATGTATATTGAAAAAGTAGTTGTGAGAAGAAGTAATGGACAAGAAAAGCCTTTAGCAATTCAACCGTCTAATGTAATTGTAATTGATTTAGATAGGTCTGATAGAAAAAGATTCAAAATAATAACTAAAAAAGAGGCAAAAAAATAAACTTGGTGAAATTTATGGGTAAAAAAGGACAAGACAAGAGAACAAAAACATGGAATATGTCAAAAGTTGTTAATACTAGCAGAAAAGAAACTGCTTGGACAATAACTCCAAAGCCAGGCCCTCATACAAAAGAAACTTCAGTTGCACTAGGAATAGTTATTAGAAATTATACTAAGATTGTTAAAACAATGAATGAAGCAAAAAAAATACTTACTAATGGAGAAGTAAAAGTTAATGGAGTTATTAGAAAAGAATACCAATTCCCAGTTGGTTTATTTGATGTTATATCAATTCCAAAGCAAAAATTATTTTACCGAATGATTTTTGATGAAAAAGGTAGGTTAGTTCTTGCTACAATTGAAAATGAGCCAAAAATAAAAATTTCTAAAGTAATAAAAAAAGTGATGACAAAAAAGGGATTGCAATTAACAACTAATGATTCAAGAACATTTATTGGAGTAAAGGCTAATGTAGGAGATGCTTTAAAAATAACTCTTCCTGAAGGGAAAGTAAGTGAAGTAATAGAATTCAAAGAAGGAAATCTAGCTTATATTACAAAAGGAGCTCATTGTTCGCAAACAGCGAAAATAGTTGCTCTAGTTAAAGGAACTGAAAGAAAAGAAGAACTTGTAAAATTACAAAAAGGAAAAGAAGAATTTGAAACGATTTTAAAAAATGTTTATATAATAGGGAAAGATAAAGCAGAGGTTGAAGTATTAAATTGAATTAAAGATTGGTGAATAATTATGCAAGAAGTATTAATGGACAAAGTTGTTGTAAACATGGGGGTAGGTGCTGATCCTGATGAAATGAAAAAGGCAGTTCAAATAATAAAACTTATTACAGGAAAAAAACCTGTCCAAACAATTTGTCAAGCAAGAATACCTGATTGGGGTTTAAGACCAGGAATACCGATTGGATTAAAAGTGACTCTAAGAGGAAATGATGCTATTGAATTTTTAAAAAAATCAATTCAAGCAAAAGCAGGAAAGATAAGCTCAAAGAGTTTTGATAAAGAAGGAAATTTTGGGTTTGGTGTTAGGGAATATATTGATTTGCCTGGAGCAAAATATGATCCTAAATTAGGAATAAAAGGGTTTGATGTAATAGTTGCTTTAAGAAAAAGAGGATTTAGAGTAAAAAAAAGAAGAATAATGCCTGCAATAGTAGGGAGTAAACAAAGAGTGAAAAAAGAAGAAGCAATAAAATTTGCTGAAAGTTTAGGAATACAAGTTGAGTAAAATAAATTAAATTATGTTGAGGGAAGAGAGTATGAATACTAAAGAAGCAAAGTCCAAAACCACTATAAAGAAACAAAAGTCAAAAAATGAGTTAATGAAAAAGAGGACTAGTGGAGTAAGACAATGCAAGATATGTGGTTCAAGAAAAGGAATGATAAGAAAATATTCTCTGGGAATTTGTAGAAGATGTTTTAAGGAAAGAGCACAAGATTTGGGCTGGGAAAAATACTGAGGTGAAGAAAAATGGCACAACAAGACCCTATAATGGATGCATTAACAAAAATAAGAAACGCTGAAGTTGCTTCAAAGAAAGAAGTAATTTTAAAGCCAGCTTCAAAATTCTTAGGAGAGATGCTAAAAATAGCAAAAGAAAATGGTTATATTGAGGATTATAAAGTAAATGATTCAAAAGGAGTTATTTTTATACAAGTTGAATTAAATGGAAAATTAAATACTTGTAAAGCAATAAAACCAAGGTATGCTGTTAAAAGAAATGATTTTGAAAAATATGAAAAAAGATACTTGCCTGCAAGAGATTTGGGATTATTAATAGTTTCAACTCCTCAAGGATTAATGACTCACTCACAAGCAAAATTAAAAGGACTTGGAGGAAGATTAATTGCATTTATGTATTAATTAATGCAAAAAATTTGTATAAGTGATTATTATGACTAAAACCATAACAAGAAAAATAAGAATTCCTAAAGAGGTTACAATATCAATTCAAGAAGGAAATAATGTTACTCTCAAAGGCCCAAAAGGAGAATTATCAAAGATATTTAAAACACACCGAGTTAAATTAAATAATGAAGGAAATGTTATTACTTTAATTGGTGTCCCTGGTAACAAACAAACAAGTGTACTTGTTGAAACAATAATAGCTCATATTAGAAACATGGTTGAAGGATTAATTTATGGTTATTGTTACCAAATGAAATTAGTATATTCTCACTTTCCAATGTCAATTCAAATAGATGGAAATAGTGTTAACATAAAAAATTTTTTAGGAGAAAAATTTCCTAGAAAAGCAAAAATAGTAGGGGATACAAAAGTAGAGGTAAAGGGACAAGATATTAATGTTAGTGGTATTGAAAAAGATTCAGTTGGTCAAACAGCATCGAATCTTGAAAGAAGTTCAAAAGTAAAAGGAAAAGATATAAGAAGGTACCAGGACGGAATATATTTAGTCAATGCAACAAATATTACTCCAAAGAAATTAAGAGAAAATGTAATTGAAATTGTTAGAGATTAAGCTTGAATAAATGAGTTGGTTAAAATGGCAGAAAAAGCAAAAACAAAAAAAGAAGATGCAATAAAAAAAGAAGAGTCTAAGATTGTTGCAAAAGAAGAGACTGAAAAAAAAGTAGAAGCAAAAAAAGAAACAAAAAAAGAAGAGATAAAAAAAGAAGAAGTAAAGAAAATTAAAGATAAAAAAAAGTATATTCCTTATGTTAAAAAAGAAAATAAAAAGAAAAGCAAAGAAGCTTTTGAATTAATGAAAAAATTAAAATTAAAGAAAAAACACCCTGTTTTTAGAGGGCGATTTGGGAAAAAGAATATTAGACGAAAATCAATTGCTAAGTGGGATAAGTGGAGACTTCCTCAAGGAATAGACTTGGATAAAGGAAGAGAACATGGAAGGCAACCAAGAATTGGTTATAGAAGTCAAAAAGAAATAAGAGGAGTGCATCCATCAGGATACAAAGAATTTTTGGTTTGTAACTTTAATGATTTAAAAAATATTGATGTTAATACTCAAGCAATTAGATTCAGTGCTACAATTGGTAAAAGAAAGAAAAATGAGTTAGTAAAAAAAGCTAACGAAATGGGAGCATGGATTTTAAACTAAATTTAGTTAAGATTTTAGGTGAATGAAGATGAATGCATTAAAAGCAAAAGAACTCGCAGCAAAGATACTCAAAGTTGGGCTTGGAAGAATTTATCTTGATCCTACTCAAGCATCAAAAGTGAGTGAAGCTATGACAAAAGATGATGTTAGAACATTAATAGCTGAAAGAGTGATAAAGAAAAGGCCTCAAGTTTCTCAAAGTAGGGGTAGAACAAGAGCGGGTAAAGAAGCTAGAGCAAAGGGAAGAGGAAGAGGAAAAGGAAAAAGAAGTGCTACAAGAAAGGTTAGATCTGAACAAAAAAGTAGGTGGATGAATAGAGTAAGGTCTCAAAGAAGAACCTTAAAAGAATTAAAGATAAAAAATTCGCAAGAAGTAAAAGAAATAGGTTATTCAAAAATTTATAATAGAATAAAGGGTGGGTATTTTAGAGGAAAAAGACATTTAGTTGAATTTATAGAAGGGGCGAAGAAATAATGGCTGACAAAGTAACTTACAAAACACTTTTTAGAAGAAGAAGAGAAGGGAAGACTGATTACACTAAGAGACTTGCTTTAGTTAGATCAAAGACTCCAAGACTCGTTGTTAGAAAATCTAATAAGAGAATAGTTGCACAAGTTATTAACTTTGATTTAAAAGGGGATACTACTATTGCTAGTGTTGATTCAAATGAATTGAAAAATTATAAATGGTATGGTACAAATAATACTCCAAGTGCATATTTAGTAGGTTACTTAATTGGAAAAAAATTAGCGGGACAAAAATGTGTTCTTGATATTGGAAGAAGACATCCTAGTCATGGAAGCGTAGTTTTTGCAACACTAAAAGGAGCAGTTGACGGTGGAATAATAATTCCTTTTAATAAATCGGTTTTACCAGCTGAAGAAAGAATGAATGGAAAAACTCTTGATGAGTATGCAAATAAGTTAGGGGATAAAGCAAAAAATGTTTTTAGTAAGTATATTAAAGAAGGAATAATGCCTGGCGAATTCAATAAAGCATTTGAAAAAGCTAAAGCAGAAATTGCGAAGGTGAAAGCATGAATAGACGCGATGAAGCTCACAGCAAAAAAACAGGAAGAGGGGCAAAGAGAGGAAGAGTTGAAGAAACTGAAATAGAAAGAATCGAGAGAGAATTAGTTGAAAGACAAAACGCTTTAGCTAACTGGACGCCAAGAACAGAACTAGGAAGAATGGTTAAATCAGGAAAATTTACTACTTTGGATGATGTTTTTAATAGTGGTAAAAAAATAATGGAACCAGAAGTAGTTGATTCATTAACAGTAATATATGATCATTTAGTTCAAGTTGCAAGAACAACTAGAGTTACAAGAGCTGGTAGAAAGTATTCTTATAGAGCAGATGTACTCTTAGGAAACAAAGATGGATATATAGGAATAGGTTCGGCAAAAGATGTTGATAGATTTCCTGCTATAAACAAAGCGAAAAGAATGGCAAAGTTAAATTTAATAAAAGTTTATAGAGGAAGTGGTTCATGGGAAGAACAAGCAACTGAAGATAAACACTCAGTTCCTTTCAAAGTAGAAGGAAAAAGTGGGAGTGTGAGAGTAGTTCTTCTTCCAGCACCTAAAGGAAATGGTTTAGCGGTTGGGAAAGCTATTAGACCTGTTATGGAGCTTGCAGGAATTCAAAATGTTTGGGGACAAACAAAAGGAAGATCAACAATCTCTCTAAACTTTGTTCAAGCTGCAATAGATGCACTTAGACAAACTGGAAAAATGAAAGCATCAAAAGATGTTGAAAGAAAAATGTCAAAGACAAGATCATAAAAAAATATAATAAAAATAGTAAAATTTAAAATAAAAATAGTTGTAAATAAAAAATGAGTGTTAAAATTTGAGAGTGAGTATGATGTATGCAGTAATAAGAATAAGAGGGACAGTAAATATTTCTCCAAAAATAGAAACGGCACTAACCATTATGAATTTGAGGAGAATAAACAATTTGAGTATTTGGCCCGAAAATGATCACACAAAAAAGATGATTAAAGTTGTTAAAGATTATACTACATTTGGAATAATTAATGATAGTGTTCTTGAAGAATTAATAAAATTAAAAGCAAAACCAATTATTGGTGGGCAAAAAATTGATTCTAAGAAAATTGTTGAAGAAATAAAAAAAGGAAAGAAGTTAAAAGATTTAGGGATAAAAAATTGTTTTAATTTGAGTCCTCCAAAGAAAGGATTTGAAAGAAAAGGAATAAAAGTGGCTTACAAGATAGGTGGCGCACTTGGAGATAGGAAAGAAGAAATTAATTCGTTGATAATGAGGATGCTTTAAAATTAGGTAATAATTTTAGTGGAAGGGAATATTTATGACTGACCGAAAAAGAAGGAAAAAAAATAAATTACGAGGACAAAGAACAATGGGTGCAGGGAATACTAAAAATAGAAGAGGTGCTGGTGGAAGAGGAGGAAGAGGAAAAGCAGGAACTAACAAACACAGATTCCATTCTGCAGGAAGATTAAAACCAGCATTATACAGACAAAAAACAATGTCAATTAAGGGAAAAACTGTTAAATTAGGTTATTTAGACTCAAAACTTGATGAATTAGTTGAAAGAGGAAAAATAACAAAACAAGAAGGAAAATACATTATTGACAAAAAATGTGGTTATTCAAAAGTATTAACTAGTGGAGAAGTAACTCACAAGATAATACTAAAAATAAATGCTACTAGTGGTGCAATAAAAAAAATAATTGCTGCTGGTGGAAAATTTGAGTTCGCAAAAAAAGGGTTGAAAGTTGAGGAAGAGATAAAATTCTCTGGAGACGAAGAAGATGAGGAACTTGAATTTGATAGTGAAGAAGATAAATAATAAAAAAAATTATTGTTGAACAAAGCCCTAATGACGAGGGGGGCTTGAGCAAGGAAAAAGTTTTAAAAAATTTATTTGAACAAAAAATTAAAGAATATAAAAAGGTGAAGTTGTTGGGTGCGATAGTTGATTTTTTAGTTGGTTTATCCCAATACTTGCCGGAAATAAAGAAACCTGTTAAAGAAGTTCCATTCAAAGAAAAAATGATTTGGACACTTTTAGCCCTAATAATATTCTTTATTTTAGCAAACATTAGTTTGGTTGGACTTGATACTAGTATAAGACAAGTTCAAGAAATTTTATTTGCTCAAACACTCTTAGCTGGAGAAATGGGTAAACTAATTACTGCAGGAATTGGCCCGATAGTGATGGCATCAATTTTCTTACAATTATTTATGGGTGCCCAAATACTCAATTTTGATTTAGGTAGTGGGGAAGGCAGAGCAAAATTTCAAGCACTACAAAAAGTACTTGCAGTAATACTTTGTTTTGTACAAGGATTTATTTACGTTGGAAGTGGAATGCTAATGCCCTTGGGTGGAGCAGGTATTCTAAACCCAATGACTTGGTTTATTACACTACAAATTGCAATGGGTTCATTAATTTTATTATATTTAGATGAAATAGTTTCAAAATATGGGATAGGTTCAGGAGTAAGTTTGTTTATTGCAGCAGGAGTTGCAGGAGGATTATTTTGGCAAATATTTATGCCTCCAATTGTAAATAATGCTAATACTTTCCTTGCTGGAGGGGGAATACTCTGGAAAGTAATGACTTTGGGTGATTTAACACTACTATTGCCAATATTAGGTATAATAATAATTTTTTTAGTAGTAGTATTTGCAGAAGGAATGCACGTAAACATTCCAATTACTATGGGACAAAGTGGAGTGGGTGGAAGATATCCTGTAAAATTCCTTTATGTGAGTAATATGCCTGTAATATTAGCAATGGCTTTATTTATGAACATCAAATTGTTTGCTTTATTTATTCAACAAACAAAAATACCTATACTAACTGAAGTTATGGGTGCAATATCTTGGGCGATTTCAGTTCCTTATGTTGGTGGAAGAAGTTTACTTCAAGGGTTATTTGATCAAGGAATAACAACAGTAACTACTTTAGCAATGATTCAAGCCATAATTTTTTTAATAGTATTAATAGTTGCATGTATAGTGTTTGGATGGTTTTGGGTTCAAATGGGAAACCAAAGTACTCAAGCAGTTGCAGCACAACTTGAAAGAAGTGGAATGCAAATACCAGGATTTAGGAGAGACAAAAGAGTTATAGAAAAAGTGCTTGAAAGATATATTCCTCCAATAACAATACTAGGGTCAATATTTGTTGCATTATTATCCGGAATAGGAGATTTAGTTTTGGCAGGAGTAACAAGCGGAACAGGAATTTTGCTAACAGTTGGGATAATTTATAGATTCTATGAAGAAATAGCAAAAACACAACAAGAAGCTATAATGAAATTAATGGGGAAGTTTTAAATAAAAAAATTTGTTTGGTAAAAAAACAAAATGTTTTTTGTGAAAATAATTTTTAAAAAGAATTTATTTTAAGAGGGCGTTTTGAGGTACCTTTTAAAATGTTCTCTTTAAGAAAATTGTTATAACTTGGTGAGTAATTTTTAGGTGTTTATATTTTGGAAGCTGCAACAATGATATTGGGAGTAACAATAGTTCTTGCGGTTATAACCAAAATTTTGCAAAGAAAATTGATTGATAAAAAAGAAATGAAAAAGTTTCAAGAAGAATCAAAGGAAATACAAAAAGAGTTAAAAGAATTAATGAAGGAGGCAGAAAAAAATAAAGACAAGATTAATGAGTTGCAAACAAAAATGCTGACAAACAGTACAAGCATGATGAATAAAAATATGAGATTAAGTTTATTCACTGCACCATTGTTTTTAGTTGTATTTTGGTTCCTCTCAACGCTTTATGGTGGACAATTAATTGAATCATTTATAGCCCTTCCAAAATTTAATGGATTTAATTTGTTAAATCCCTTTAGTTGGGTTCCAATTGGTTTAACAATAGAAACAGGGTACTACAAAGCATTTTTCTTTTATTATATGGGTTCTGCAATGTTAATGAGTTTAATAGAGAAGGTTTATGATTATTTTAAGAAAAAAAATAAAGGTGAATGAAAAATGGTTGCTCCTTGGCAAAGAAGATTAAAAAAGAAATTCAAAAAGAGTGCAAGTGGTTCAAAACCAGAAAGATACTCTGAGAAAAAATCAATAACAAAGTGTCCTATAACTGGCAAGAAATTGTCAGGAGTGCCAAATACTACAAAAGCAGGGTTGTCAAAAAAGAGTAAAACAGAGAAAAGACCTTCAGTTCCTTTTGGAGGAGTATTATCTGGAAAAGCAAGACAAGAAGTATTTATTGAACTTGGAAAAGTAGTTGCAGGGATAAAAGAAATTAATGATGTTGATTTTAAGTATAGAGGATATGTTAAACAAGTTTTAAATAGGGCTAAACAAAATTAAGAGTTGATTTGAATGGAAATAGGGGATGTTGCAATAAAAACAAAAGGAAGAGAAGCTGGGAGAAGAGTTACAATAAAAAGTAATCCGAAGAATGGAAAAGTTTTAGTTGAAGGGAAAAATGTAAAAGCAAAGGAATGTAATATACTACATTTGTTTTTAGTTGACAAAGGAAAAAAGAAGTAATGGTAAGAAGAATTAAGGATGAATTATTTTTGAGAGTGAATGAATATGAGTGCAGAATTTAATTATATAGTTCGTGTAATAGGAAAAGACCTTGATGGTACAAAGAGCATAGAATTAGCTCTACAAGGAATAAAAGGAATAGGTCAAAGAATGGGGAAAATAATTGCTGATGAATTTAGAAAAGAAAACAAGATTGATTCTAGCAGATTACTTGGAGAGTTAAGTGAAAGCGAAGTGAAAAAACTTGAAGAAGTTATAGTTGCTCCTCAAAAACACAATTTGCCTTCATGGACACTAAATAGACAAAAAGATTTTGAAGAAGGTATTGACAAACACTTAACTATGAATGATTTAGCATTTTGTTTAAGAAATGACTTGTCTAGACTTGCTGAAATTAAATCTTATAAAGGTTTAAGACACATGTGGGGATTGACTGTAAGAGGACAAAAAACTAAGAGTAAACATAGAAGAAAAGGCGGAGCAGTTGGAGTAGCGAAAAAAGTTGAAGTTAAAGGGAAAGCAGCTCCTGCAAAAAAAAGTAAGTAAATTAAATTTTAAAGTGAGTGATAAACATGGGTGATCCAAAAAAGAAAAGAAAACAATTTCAAAAACCAAGAAAGTCTTTCCAAAAAGAGAGAATTGAAAAAGAAAGAGACTTGAAAAAGATTTATGGTTTAAAGAATAAGAGAGAGTTATTTAGAGCAGAAACAATTGTCAGAGGAAAAAGAGCAATTGCAAGGAAATTACTTGCTTTAACTCTTGAAACAAGATTAAAGAGAGAAAAAGAGTTGCTTGATTCTCTAAAAAGAATAGGAGTGCTCCAAGGAAACCCTACTCTTGAAGATGTGTTAGTATTAACCTCTGAAGCAATGCTTGAAAGAAGATTACAAACAATAGTTTGGAGAAAAGGATTGGCAAACACTCCAAAACAAGCAAGACAATTTATAGTCCATGGACATATTAGTGTTAATGGGAAAAAACTTGATAAACCAAGTTATTTAGTTCTTGCAGATGAAGAAAAAACAATTAATTGGTATGGTCCAGAAATGGTTTTTGAAGAAAAGAAAGCTCCTGTGAGAAAAGGAAAAGCTAAAGCTGAAGAAGCACAAGCAGAATTAAAAAAAGAGTTTGAAGAAGCAAAACCCGAGGAAAAAGAAGTTGAAAAAAAGGAGCAATAGAGGTGAATAAAGAATGGCTGAAACAAGAGGAATAGTACATGTTTTTGCAACACATAATAATACTATGTTACTGCTCACTGATATGACAGGAGCTGAAACAATTACAAAAGCAACGGGCGGGATGGAAACAAAAGCTCAACACAAAGAAGGTTCTCCTTATGTTGCAATGAAATTAGCTGAAAATATTGCTAATGCTGCGAGAGAAAAAGGAATAAGAGAAATTTTTGTTAAAGTTAGGGGAAGAGGCGGAAATAAGAGTCCGAGTGCAGGAACTGGAGCTGAAGCAGCAATAAGATCCTTAACAAGAAATGGTTTGAGAATAGTTTCAATTGAAAATGTAACACCAAGGCCTCATGATGGTTGCAGGAAACAAAAAAAATTCAGAGGAAAAGCAAAAAAGTGAATTGAATAATTAAAAGAAAAAGGGAGTTGAGTAAGTTTATGGATATAAAAAAGGTTTACGACGAAAAAGACGTAGTAAAATACCTTGTAAAAGGAACTAACTATACTTTCCTAAACACTCTAAGAAGAACAATCATGACTACTGTTCCTTGCCTCGCAATCAGTGAAGTACAAATATATAATAATGATTCAGTAACGTTTGATGAATTACTTGCAAATAGATTAGGTTTATTGCCAATAAAAACTGATGTATCTTCTTACAAAAAAGGAGACAAAGTAAAATTGGTTTTAGAAAAAATGGGTCCTTGTGTAGTAACTAGCAAAGATATTAAGTGTACTGATCCGAAAATAGATATACTTGATAAAAAGATAATGATTACAAAACTTGGGAAAGAAGAATCATTAAAGTTAGAAATGACTGCAATAATGAATACTGGTGCAGAGAATGTCAGATTCCAACCAGCAATAGTTTCATACAATCAAATATCAGAAATAGATAATGATACAGTTAAGGATGCAAAGAAAATAGTTGAAGAAATGCCAAAAGGAAGCGTTGAACTAAAAGCAGGAAAATTATTTTTCACAGACCCTTATAATATAATAAATCAAAACCAGCACTTGGATATATTAAGAAAACACGGGGTTAGTGTAAATTATTCAGAAACAGATTTTATATTAACAGTAGAATTGACTGGACAATTAACAGCAAAAGAAGTTTTAGATTCAGCAGTAGATTCATTAAATGCAAAACTTGATGAATTAGAAGAAGTAATAAAAAAATTATAATTAATGCTTTTACAAAGTAAAAGTAATTAAAAAGGAATTTTGGCAAGGCTTGAAGAAAAAAGTAAGCAGGGGTTCCCGAGCGGTCAAAGGGGCAGGACTTAAGGAGTTTTTTCTTTTCTTAGGAAAAAAAGTACTCGGTAAAAGAAAAAAAACCGGGTCTTGAGTTATCCTGTGGCTTAGTGCCTTCAAGCGTTCGAATCGCTTCCCCTGCATGACTTAAAAAAAGTAATGCAGTAAAAAAGCTAAGAAATGTGGGAAACAAAAAAATTAAATTTAGAGAGAAGTGAAAAATATGGTTAAAAAATTAGAAACAATAAAACTCATTGCGAGTAGTGAAAAAGCTGCTAGGAAAACACACAAAAAAATTTGGGGTAGATTAGTTGAAGAACTATCAAAGCCAACAAGAGGAAAAGTAGAGGTTAATATTGATTCAATTAACAAAATGGCTCAAAAAAACAAAGGTAAAATTCTTTTAGTTCCTGGAAAGTTACTTTCAAGAGGAATTTTAAATCAAAAAGTTACTGTAGTTGCAGTAAATGCATCAAGTAGTGCGCAAGAAAAAATAAAATCACAAAAAGGAGAATTTATTAGCTTAAAAGAATTTGTTTTAACTCCAGAAAAAGTAGAAACAAAGAATTTAGTTATAGTAAAATAAAAAATTTGATGGTGTTAGTATGATGATAGTGGATGCAAAAGATAATGTTGCAGGAAGACTTGCAAGTAAAGTGGCAAAAGCAATAATAAATGGTGAAAGAGTTACTGTAATAAATTCACAAGACTTAGTGATGGTTGGAAATAAAAAAAGCATTCTTGAAAAATTTACTACAAGAGTTGATGGTGCAGTAAAATCAAACCCTCATTATGGTCCAAAGTATGATAGAATACCAAGCAAAATTTTTAGAAGAATGGTTAGAAATATGCTTCCTACAAAAAAAAGAGCAAAGGAAAGGATAATTAAACAATTAAGAGTATTTAATACAACTGCTAAAGGAATTGATTCAAAAGAGGCTATTATATTTGAAGAAATAAAATTTAACCATAGGAACAACTACATTAAATTAAAAGATGTAGCCCTGCTTCTTGGTGGAAGATGGTAAAAGAAAATTGGGTGTTGATTAATGGAAGACGAAAAAAAACTAAAACCAGCGGCAAAAAAAGCAGGAATGATAGTAAAAGCAAAAAAGAAGAATGCTGTAGCAAGAGCAGTAATAAGAAAAGGAAAAGGTGTTATTAAAATAAATCATATAAACATTAAAGCGTATGCTAAAGGATACATTAAAGAGTTATTATTAGAACCAGTTAGATTAGCTGGAGAAGCAATTAACGAATATGATATTGAAGTTAATGTAAAAGGATCAGGTTTTATGAGTCAAGCTGTTGCAGTAAGGTCATGTATCGCAAAAGCTCTTGTAAGAGCAAAAGGAAAAAAACTCAAAGAAATATTTACAGCATATGATAGAACTTTGCTTGTAGATGATGTAAGAAGAGTGGAGAGTAAAAAACCACTTGGAAGAAAAGCGAGGAAGAAGAAACAAAAGAGCAAGAGGTAAAATCTTTTTGCTTCTTTACAAAAAATTTTTCAAAGAATTTTTTGGGATAGTAGTAAAAAATAAGTTATTTTGAAAAAAATTGAGGGGATGAGAAGATGATAATGCCAATAAGATGCTTTTCATGCGGTAAGGTTCTAGGGGGATTATATGAAGAATTCAAGGAAAGGACCCAAAAAGGAGAAGATGCAGGGAAAGTTCTTGACGATTTAGGTGTTAAGAAATATTGTTGCAGAAAAATGATTCTCACTCACGCAGAAACAATAGATGATATAATGAAGTTCAATAAATAAAAAATTTAATAAGTGGAAAAAGAAAGGGGTTAATTTTAGTAAAAATTAGAAGATGTGATGATATGGACGAGAAAACAGTTGAAAAAGAAAACAAACAAGAGTTTGACGAAACAGAATTCTACAAAGGAAAAGATCTTTTGATAGACATTGAAACATATTTAAAAAGCGGAGTTCACATCGGAACAAAATTCAAAACAGGGGAAATGAAGAGACACATATTTAAAAAAAGAAAAGACGGATTAATGGTATTTAATATTGAAACAATAGATCAAAGAATAAGAATGGTTTCAAAAATGCTTGCAAAATACAATGGAAAAGAAATTGTAGTGGTTGCAAGAAGACTGTATGGGCACAAACCAGCTAGAAAAATGGCTGCGATGATTGGAGCAAAAGAATTTATTGGAAGATTCATTCCGGGAACATTCACTAATCCACAAGCAAGAATATTTTACGAACCAAAAATAATTTTAGTTACAGATCCAATAGCTGATTCGCAAGCAATAAAAGAAGCTACAGAAGTAGGAATACCTGTAATAGCAATAACTGGAAGCGATTCGCCTCTAAAAAATATTGATATTGCAATTCCTGCAAATAACAAAGGCAGAAAAGCATTATCATTAATCTATTATTTATTAACAAGAGAAGTACTTGTCGAACGAAAAGAAATTACTAGAGAAACATTTAATTCAGCAGTAAATGATTTTGAGCAAGAAATTGATGAAAATCAAGAAGAAAAAACTAAGAAAAGTTTTTTGCGATTTCCAAGAAGACCAACAGGGTTTAGAAGAAGGGAATAAAAAAACCCTTTCAAGAAAACCCCCTATTAACGTAATAAAGTAAATTTAAATACTTGTTTGACTAACTATATATAGAAGCTATTAAAAAAAAACGTTAATTGGAAAAGGTTGTTTTAAAATGAATTCACAAACTTACTCATTACTTGAAAAATTGGGTTTAACTGAATATGAAGCAAAAACACTTGGAACATTGTTTAATTTAAAAGAAGCTGAAGCTCCACAAATATCAAGAACAGCCCAAGTACCAAAAACAAGAGTCTATGATGTACTAGAAAAACTAATTCAAAGAAACTTAATAATAGAAATAAATGGTAGGCCAAAATTATATCGTGCAGTAGAACCCCAAAAAGCAATAGATTTACTAGTAATGGGTAAAAAAAGTCAATTTGATGAGCTTCAAAGAGAAGCTACTACTATAAAAGATACTTTAATTGATTTCGATTCAAAAGAAGAAGGTGGAGAGAAAGTAATGAAAGTAAAAGACAAGCAAGACTTTGAAAGAATACTAGGACAAGAACTACTAAAAGCAAATACTTCTATACAAGGACTAACCGAAATAACTGATGAGAATAACATAATACACGACGCACTCTTACGAGCAAAAAACAAAAATGTCACAATAAAACTACTTAACTCAAGTAATTCAAAAAAATTGAAAACAAATGCAGAAGTAAAACAATTTGATCATGGGTTAAATGCATTCATAATAGATGGAAAAAAAGTAGTAATGGCTATAAGTGATTTTAAAAAACAAAAACCAGATTATCACTTTACTATAATGAATGATCATGCTCCAATGGCAACTGCACTAACCCACTTCTTTCAACACAATTGGGAAAAAGGAAAAAAATACTAATATTTTTTTTAACTCTTTTAATTTTTAGAAACCCTCTTAAACCTTAATTTACTCTATTTTATTAATGGATGAAGTAAAACAAGTAGCTTACAAGTACGCTGTAAAGAATGCATTTGAGCACGACGGCAAAGCACAAATGAGTGCGGTTGTTGGAAAAGTAAAAGCGCTATTTCCCGAGATTGATCTAAAAACTGTAATGCCCCTTATTACTGAAAGCGTGAACAATGCAAACAAGATGCATAAAGACATGCTTAATTCTGAATACGCTAAATTCAATGCCCAAGGTTGGGAATTAAAACACGAATCGAAAGAAAAAACTTTAGAAGAACTGACTTGGGTTACTCCAAATACAAAAGTGATTACAAGAGTAGCTCCAAACCCTAGTGGAGCAATGCACTTTGGACATGCTCGACCAAGTGTATTATCAGACGAATACATAAAAAAATATAATGGAAAATTCATTCTAAGATTTGATGATACTGATCCAAAAGTAAAAAAACCTGTTTTTGGAATTGAAAAAGATTTTATTAATGATTATAATTGGCTCGGAGTAGAGTTTCATGAAACTGCAAGAGCAAGTGATCGACTCAATCGATACTATGAAGTTATTGAACAATTAATAAAAATGAATAAAGCATACATTTGTTTTTGTAAAAGCGAAGATTGGAGAAAATTAATTTGGGAATCAAGGGCTTGTCCATGCAGAGAAAAAAGTGTTGAAGAACAATTAAACAATTTTAAGAAAATGCTTTCACACGAAATAAAAGAAGAACAAGCAGTTGTTAGAATAAAAACTGATTTAAACAATCCTGATCCAAGTGAAAGAGATTGGTGGTTAGCAAAAATAGTTGATAACGTTGAACACCCAAATCCCAAAGCAAAAGACAATCACGTTTGGCCATCATACAACTTAGCTAGTGCAGTGGATGACCATGACATGAACGTAAATTTAATTATTCGTGGACAAGAACACCTAACTAACGGAGACAAACAAAAAGAACTCTATAATTTATTTAATTGGGAGTACCCTCACTGCTACTATCATGGAAAAATTTCTAAACTAGGTGACATGACTCTATCAAAAAGCAAAATGAAACTAATTATGGATGAACTTGGAGTAGAAAGATATGATGATCCAAGAATGGCTACAATAAAAGCATTTAAAAGAAGAGGATTCAAACCAGAAGCAATTAGAAAAATAATACTTGATTGTGGTTTAAGTTTAAAAGAAGTTAAAATTACTACAGATGCGTTTGCTGCTGCAAACAAATTATTCTTAGGTGAAGTGAAAGAATACCCTTTCTTTGAAGAAATAATCCCCTTAGAAGTAATTAATATGATTGAAGGGGAAGTAGAAGGAACTAAATTTAGTGGAGGAATACAAAAATTTTTGGTAAACAAAAAAGAACTATCTAAAAACAAAGTTGGTTCAATGATAAGACTAAAGAGAGCATGCAATGTGAAAATTGATGAAGTAAATAAATATTCTTCAAGAGCAACATTCGTTTCTTACATGAAAACAAATAATCCGATACTATCTTGGATAATTGATTCGGTTGATATTGAAATACTAATGAGTGATGGGACAATTAAGCGAGGAATTACTACAAAAAACATTTTAGAAGAGAATGGAGTAATTAGAATAGAAGGAATTGGTTACGCAAATATAGAAGAAAAAACTGATTCAATAGTTAAACTAGTATTTGCACACGAGTAAATACAAAAAAATAACTAATTTTCTTTTTTAGAAAAAGCTTATTTTGCCTTAGCAGTACTTCTTAATAGAAGGTATTAAATTTGACTGTGCCTATTGCAAATAGATTAAATACTAGACAAATTCGAAGTTCTGCTTTAATGCACGTTGCAAGGTTTTTAGTAATAAAAGGAAAAAAATAAATCCTATGCTTTTGAAACAACTTATGTCAAGCAATAATCCAAAAACACTTAATTAGTTAGAGGCTTATTTTATTCAAAGAATAGAAAAAGGTAAAACAAAGTTAATTTCATTAGCTAACAGATATTCAAGCGAAAGAATAAATCCAAAAAACCTAAAAAACATAACTAAATTAAAAGGAGATGATTTAAACTCATCATTAAGAGAATACAGAATGTTACTAGAAGAATTCATGATCTTTGGAGGGTATCCCGAGGTAGTCTTAAAAAAATCTGTTCAAGAAAAAACATCTGTTCTAACAAGCATATTTGATTTATATGTTAAGAAAGACTTGCTAGAATATTTAAAAGTTGAAAAAATTTTGAATGTAAAAAAATTAATCGAGTTTTTGGCAGTCAATAACGGTCAAAAAATAAAGTACGAAGAAATATCTAGTTTATGCGGTTTATCTTTCAATGAAACAAAAAAGTATATTGAAGTGCTCTCTGAAACCTATTTGATAAAAGAAGTCAGACCATTTTTTACAAACAAAAACAAAGAACTTGTAAAAATCCCAAAAATTTATTTTATTGACAATGGGGTTAGAAATTATTTCATAAATAATTTTAATACCCTAAATCTAAGAGACGATTCGGGCTATCTTTTTGAAGGATTTGTACTATCAGAATTAATAAAAAAAGAACAAAAGAACATAAAATTTTGGAATGACAAAAATTTGGAAGAAGTTGATTTTGTTCTAATTAATAATAATCATGTGGTCCCCATTGAAGTAAAATTTAAAATCGATATTAAATCTAGTGATTTTTCTGGGTTAAATAATTTTTTAAAAAATTACAAAAAAACAGACAAACTTTTTTTAATTAATTTGTCTAAACAAAAAAAAGAAAGAAAGATTCGTTTAATTCTTCCTTATGCAATATGCGAAATGATGTGCTAAAAACCACCTTTTTAAAGGTTTCTAAGGGGAAATTATTTCATAGTTTCTAAGGCTAAGGAGAAGTCCAAAATGGATTTTGACTGTCACAAAAAGTTCGCTTTTTGTGTTAATTTATTGCCAATGAAGCTGATGTTTGAAAGTCAGCCGAGGAGAAAGAGTAACATACTCTAATTTCTAAATGCTGATTCTTTAGACAATTGACGCGGAGGAGATTTTAATGGCGGCATATGTGAAAGTAGAGCTAACAGACGAGTTAAGAGACGAGACTGTTAGTATAGTTGAAAAATCAAAGAAAGGAAAAATTAAAGCAGGAATAAATGAAGTAACTAAAGCAATTGAGAGAGGAGTAGCAAAGCTAGTAGTAATAGCAGAGGATGTTAGTCCAGCTGAAGTAGTAATGCACTTACCAATCTTGTGCGAAGAAAAAAATATTCCTTATAGTTATATTGCAACAAGAAAAGAACTTGGTGAAAAAGCTGGGTTAAGAACAGCAACTGCATCAATTGCAATAATTGAATCAGATGCTGAGAATGATATTAAAGAATTAGCAAAAAAAATTGCTGAATTAAAAAAATAATTGTGGAGGGATGAATAATGGGTGACGAGAGAGGAACTCCAGCAGAAATTGTTGAAGTTGTAAAAAAAACCGGTGTTCACGGAGAAGTAACACAAATCCTCTGCAAAATAATGGATGGACCTGAAAAAGGAAGAGTAAAGAGAAGAGATGCAAGGGGTAGTGTACAAAAAGGAGACATAATAATTCTTCTAGACACTGAAAGAGAAGCAAAAGAAATTAAGACAAGGTGAAGGTGAGTAAAAAATGGTTAAGTGCAGTTTTTGCGGTAAGGAACTCCCACTAGGTGGAGGAAAATTATACGCTAAAAAAGAAGGCACAGTGTTTTACTTTTGTTCAAACAAGTGCGAAAAAAACCAATTAGTTTTGAAAAGAAAACCAGTAAAAACAAAGTGGACTGAAGCGCACATAAAACTAAAGAAAACACTAATGTCAGCAAAAGAAAAACACGAACAAGAAACAAAAGAACAAGCAAATTAAAGCTTGTTCTTTAATTTTATTTAAAAAAAAAGGCTTGGTGAGAGTATGATTGAAAGGACACTAGTTTTAATTAAACCTGATGGGGTTCAAAGAGGATTAACAGGAGAAATAATTAAGAGATTTGAGAATGTTGGACTCAAAATAGTTGGAATGAAAATGACTTGGATTAATGAAATATTTGCAGAAAAACATTACTCGGATATAAAAGCAAGGCGAGGAGAAAAAGTGTTCAATGCTTTAATGGAATTAATTACAATGGGGCCAGTTGTTGCATTAGTTCTTGAAGGAGTAGATGCAGTTGAAATAGTTAGAAAAATTTGTGGAACAACAGAACCAAGAGTAGCTCCTCCAGGAACAATTAGGGGAGATTATGCACATGTTAGTTTTCACTACTCTGATGAAGTGAATCAAGCGGTTAGAAATGTTGTACACGCTTCAGGAACAAAAGAAGAAGCAAAAAACGAGATTGCTTTATGGTTTATTCCAGAAGAATTACACAATTATCCATCAGTTCATGACATACACATACTTCATCACAAGGCAGAATACATTAAAGCAATGCGAGGAAAGATTAATTAAAAAAGAGGCGAGAATAATTGAAGAATTTAATAATAGTTAAGCCAAGTGCACTTGCAAAAAAAGTACTTGGTTTAATTATTCAAAGAATTGAAGAAAAAAATGCAATAATAGTTTCAATAAAAACAAGTTTGTTTGATATTCATTCGATTGAAAAAAAATTAATTGAAGAACAAGAAGAAAAAAATAAAAAAGAATTAATTAACGCAAAAAAAATTCCTTGCGTATTAATAATAATCCAAGGCAGTGATGCAATAAATTTTGGGCAAAATTTGAAGAAAGAATTTAATGATTATATACACGTGTCTTTAAATGAAGAAACTGCAAAATATGAAATAAATCGTTTTTTTGAAAAGAACGAAATTTTTGAAAATGAAAAAAATGACGGGAATTATTTTTTGAAAAAAATTGATAGGAAAGAAATTTTAAGTAAAAGTATTAAAGAAATTACAAGAGAATTTAATAAATAAAAATTTGAAGTGAGTAAAAATGATAAGACAACCAATAATAACTGTTTTGGGGCATGTTGATCATGGCAAAACATCCCTTCTTGATGCGATTAGAAATACTAGAGTAGCTTTTAAAGAAGAGGGGGCAATAACTCAGCACATTGGTGCGACTGAAGTTCCTATTGATGCGATTCTTAGTGTTGCTGGTTCTCTAATAAAAAAATTTGGTTTTAATTTAACTATTCCCGGGTTATTGTTCATTGATACTCCTGGTCACGAAGCATTTACTAATCTTAGAAAGAGGGGTGGGGGTATAGCGGATTTAGCAATTTTAGTGATTGACATAACTCAAGGAATACAACCCCAAACAGTAGAAGCGATTGAAATATTAAAAGCTTATAAAGTTCCATTTGTAATTGCTTTAACGAAAATAGATTTACTAAATTTTTACTCTTCAAAAGAAGGGAACTTTATTGATAATTTAAATACTCACAATGATAGAAGCAAACAATTGTTTGATGAAAAATTATACACTATTGTTGGGGAATTATATAAGTATGGGTTTGAGGGTGAGAGATATGATAGGTGTGCTTTTGGAAAACAAATTCCTATGGTGCCTTGCTCTGCTCACACAAAAGAAGGGTTAGCAGAATTAATTACTTTACTTGCTGGACTCTCGCAAAAATACTTGGAAAAAAAACTTGAAATTAGTTTTGAAGAATGTGCAAAAGCAGCAGTCCTTGAATCAAAAGAAGAAAAAGGTCTTGGAAAAACAATTGATGTATTATTATACCAAGGGACATTAAATGTTAATGATGATATTGCGGTCCTTGGAAAAAATGGGGTTATTCAAACTAAAATAAGAATTTTACTCCAACCCAAACCAATGCAAGAAATTCGTTCAACAAAAGACAAATTTACTTCAGTTAAAAGTGTATCAGCTGCTTGTGGAGTAAAAATATCTGCGCCTAAACTAGAAGAAGTTTTAGCAGGTTCAACCCTAACCCAAATAAGGACTGGGAAAGAAGTTGATGAATTACAAACCGAATTAAGAGAACACAGTATTGAAGCAGACATTAATGGATTAATATTCAAAGCAGATGCAATAGGTTCTCTTGAAGCAATGATGAATTTATTAAATAAAGAAGGTTATACTCTAAGAAAAGCACAAATAGGAAATATTACTAGAAAAGATGTTATGGAAGCTTCTTCTCTACAAGCACAAGATCCATTGCTTGGAGTAGTACTTGGATTTAATGTCCAAATAGATTCGGATGCACAAATCGAAGCTGATAAAAGAGAAATAAAAATATTTAATGAGAATGTAATTTATCATTTAATTGAAAATTATAAAAATTGGGTTGAAGAAAAAAAGAGATTAGAAAAACAAAGCGAAATAGCTTGTTTAGTTATGCCTGTTGAATTTGAATTAATTAGAGGAAAAGTTTTTAGAAATAATAAACCTGCAATAGTTGGAGTAAAAATTAATATTGGCAAATTAAGAGAAGGTTGGAAAGTAATGAACAAAGAAGGTGAAGTAATAGGAAAAATAGATGGAATACAATCAGAGGGTAAGAGTGTTAAAGAAGCTAAGAGTGGAGAAGAATTGGCAGTATCGATTGAAGGAGCTAATATTGGAAGAAATTTATTTGAAGGAGATAAATTATATTCTTGTATTCCAATTAAACACTACGCTAATCTAGCAAAATATTTAACTGACTTAAATGAAGATGAAAAAGAATTGCTTGAAATTATAAAAAGTAAGCAAAAAACAACTGAAGAAGAGGAATAAAAGCGTTGCGAATGACAAAATTGTTAATACGTATCACATAATTAGGGGGAGAAAAAATGAAAGTAGTGGTGAGCGACCAAAAAACAGGCAAAGCCTATATGGCTAGTACAGAAGAAGAAGTATTCATAGGTAAAAAAATGGGGGAAGTTATAAAACTTGACGAAATTGGTTTACCAGGGTACGAAGCAAAAATAACTGGTGGAAGTGACAAAGACGGTTTCCCAATGAATCAATCAATTGTTGGGACAGTAAGAAGAAGAATACTTACTAAAAGCGCTGCAGGTTTTAAAGCAAGCAAAAAAGGTGAACGAAAAAGAGTTTCAGTAAGAGGAAGTACTGTAAGCAAAGAAATTGCACAATTAAATGTTGTTATTACAAAAGTCGGTACAGTTGATGTATCTAAAGTACTTGCAAAGAAAGGGCCTGAAGGAGACGATGCTTTAAGTGCAAAAGAAAGAATGATTAAACAAAGTCTTGAAAAAGCAGGTAGTGCAGAACTTGGAAGTGGAGTAAAGAAACCCAAGCACTAAAATAAAAAGTGAGTTAAATAAAGAAGGTGAATAAAGAGTGGCTGTGAAAAAATCGATAAAAGAAAATGATAACAAAAAAATTCTTAAAGAAAATGCCTCTCTTTTGAAGACTTCTTTAACTGAAAAAAAAGTGAGAGTAAAAAAGGTTAAAGAGGCTAAAGAAAAAACGCCTCTCTCTCCCCCAAAAGAAGTAAAAATCAAGAAACAAAAAAAAGAAACTATTTTAACTGATAAAAAAGAAAATTTTCTAAATAATGAAGAAAAGAAAATAATTGAAGAAAATAATGAAAAAAAGAATAACCAACAATCCGAAATAAACATTGGGATGATTGGACACGTTGATCATGGTAAAACATCATTAACTAGAGCAATATCTGGGAAATGGTGTGATACTCACAGCGAGGAAATGAAGAGAGGAATCTCAATAAGATTAGGTTATGCTGACGTAACATTTTACAAACTAGAAACTTCAAACGGAATCATTTATTCAAATACGCCAGAGTACCAAGGACAAAAAGTTAGAGTAATTTCAAAAAGAAATGTAAGTTTTGTTGATGCGCCAGGACACGAAACACTAATGACTACAATGCTTTCAGGAGCAGCTTTAATGAATGGAGCAGTTCTTGTAATTGCTGCAAACGAAATGTGTCCACAACCAAGAACAATAGAACACTTAATGGCATTAAAATTTGCAGGAGTAGAAAATATTGTAGTTGCTCAAAACAAAGTGGATTTAATAACAAAAGAACAAGCAATTGAAAATTATAATTCAATTAGAAAATTTCTTGATGATTATGGTTACACTA
>Ga0116156_10000591_pt1 | contig 38453 bp, 32 predicted proteins | sample AD_UKC045_MetaG_FD_89891 | JGI IMG/M metagenome (GOLD analysis project Ga0116156, IMG submission 89891) | Active sludge microbial communities of municipal wastewater-treating anaerobic digesters from USA - AD_UKC045_MetaG | ecosystem: Engineered > Bioreactor > Anaerobic > Digestate | place: USA...
CCCCCGCCCCCCCCCCCTCCCCTCATAACAATGCCTGACCCGCTCCGGGTCACAACACCGCGCGTGTAGCGCACCCCCCTATCCCGTCTCGACCACGGCGGGTAGCACCCCTGCCTCCGGGTGGAGGCACGCGCCATGGGTTGCTCAACCCGAGAATAATCCTGTCTGCCAATGGATTCCCGCCTTCGCGGGAATGACATCAGGCCGCCCCCTGCGCCGTGCGGCGCACCGGCCATAAATGACTTAAAAAAAACCACCTTTACGACGAAACATATCCCATGCGGACGCATAGTGAACAACAATCCCCATACTGGAAGTATATATGAAAGCAATCATCACCGTCGTGGGCCGGGACCGGGTCGGCATCATCGCCGCGGTCAGCGCCATGCTGGCGGAGGTCAGCGTCAACATCCTCGACATCAGCCAGACCATCATGCAGGAAAACTTCACCATGATGATGTCGGTCGACCTGGCGAAGAGCAGCGTCTCCCTCAAGGAGCTGAAAGCGAAGCTCAACGACATAGGCGAGCGCATGGCCCTGGTCATCAACATTTACAACGAAGAGCTCTTCAACTCAATGCACCGGGTGTAGGCCATGAACCAGCACGAAGTTTTCGAAACGCTGAAAATGATCCGGGAGGAGAAGCTCGACATCCGGACTATCACCATGGGAATCTCCCTGCTGGACTGCGCGGACGGCGACATCAAAAAGTCCTGCAGGAAGATACGGGAAAAGATCGTGCGGCTCGCGTCGCGGCTGGCCGCGGTCGGCGACGAGATAGAGGAGAGCTATGGCGTGCCCATTATAAACAAGCGTGTCGCCGTGACGCCGATCGCGCTGGTGGCTGAAAGCTCGGGCGCGGCCGACTACGGTCCGTACGCGCGCGCGCTCGAAGACGCGGCTGCGGAGGTGAACGTGAACTTTATCGGCGGGTTCTCCGCGCTGGTGCACAAGGGAATGACCCCGGGCGACCGGGCCCTCATCGCCTCGATTCCCCGCGCACTCGCCTCCACCGAACGGGTCTGCGCGAGCGTCAACGTGGCCACCTCGCGCTCCGGCATCAACATGGACGCGATCATCATGCTCGGCCGCGTCATAAAGGAGATATCCCTTGCCACGAAGGACCGGGGAAGCGTGGGATGCGCGCGGCTGGTCGTGTTCGCGAACGCGCCGGAGGACAACCCCTTCATGGCGGGCGCCTTCCACGGCCCGGGCGAAGCGGAGGCGGTCATCAACGTGGGGATCAGCGGGCCCGGCGTGATCAAGAGCGCGCTGGAAAAGATCAAGGGGAGCGACCTTGAGGCCGTGTCCGAGACCATAAAGCGGACCTCCTTCAAGATAACGCGGGTCGGGCAGCTCGTGGCCCGCGAGGCGGCGCGGCGGCTCGACGTTCCGTTCGGGATCGTGGACGTGTCGCTCGCCCCCACCCCGTCCGTCGGCGACAGCGTCGCCGCCATCCTGGAGGAGATCGGGCTGGAGCGCTGCGGCGCGCCCGGCTCCACGGCGGCCCTCATGCTCCTGAACGACGCGGTCAAGAAGGGGGGGCTCATGGCCTCGTCGTTCGTGGGCGGCCTCTCCGGCGCCTTCATCCCGGTAAGCGAGGACCAGGGAATGATCGACGCGGTGGAAGCGGGCGCGCTCACCATCGAGAAGCTCGAGGCCATGACCTCGGTCTGCTCCGTGGGGCTGGACATGATCGCGATACCCGGCGACACGGGCGAGGATACCATCGCCGCCATCATCGCTGACGAGGCGGCCATCGGCGTTGCGAACAACAAGACCACCGCGGTGCGGATAATCCCGGTCGCGGGCATGAAAGCGGGGGACCTCGTGGAATTCGGCGGGCTCCTGGGACGCGCGCCCGTGATGCCGGTGAACGGCTTCAGCCCCGGCGGCCTGATCAGGCGCGGCGGCAGGATCCCGGCGCCGCTGCAGAGCTACCGGAACTGAAGCAGCGCTAAATAGCCTTGACAGGCCGTTTTCATCATGGTATACGTATCTCACGATAAAGTGATGAAAGACCACTCGCACATGCGCGTTCGCTTTTCCGGAGATGCCGATGACCCCGTGAGCTCCCGTAAATACTGGCTGTCCCTGCCGGCGGGAGAGCGCATCGAAGCAGTGGAATTTTTACGTGAGCAGCTCTATTCCATAAGCAGCAACGAAAAACTGCCCCGCATCAGGCGGGAAATAATTCTGCGGGACATACAATGAAGGTCCATCCCGATTTCTACGGATTCATCCTCTCCCTGAAAAAGAACAACGTGGACTATGTCATCGTCGGAGCGTTCGCCCTGGCCCTCTACGGCCACCCCCGCGCAACCGGGGACATCGACATCTGGATAAGGCCCTCGGCTGAAAACGCGGCGCGGCTGATGAAAGCCCTGCGGAACTTCGGCTTTGCACCGGCGGACATCACGGCCGGAGACATCCTGTCCGGCAAGGTAATTCAAATCGGGGACCCGCCGGTCAGTATAGACATCCTGACGCGTCTCACCGGGCTGACCGATGACGAGATATGGGACGGCAGGGTTGAGGCCCCGTTCGGCGACCTCACTGCGTGCTATATCGGCAGGGAAAGCTTTCTGAAGAACAAGCGCTCCCTCGGCAGGAACAGGGACCTGGCTGACATAGACGCGCTCACATCCTAGAAGCGGCAGTACCGGCCCGCTGCAGGGCAGCCGAACATGACGCGGGCGCATCGTCACTGATTTGCTTCTGTTACGCGGTAATACATCTTTCGCGGCACGATCGCGATGAGCGCGCGGAGCAGCCGGTTCACGAGCCCCGGTACGCATATCACTTTTCCCCGCTCCAGGCATTTCATCGAATAACCGACCACGTCGTCCGGCTCCATCCAGTAGAGCCGGCGCTTCTGCATCTCTTTCTCGACCCCCATCTGCCTGTGAAAATCGGTGGCCGTGAACCCCGGGCAGAGCGCCTGCACCCTGATCCCGTACTGACGCACTTCCATGTGGAGGGACTCGGTGAACACATTGAGGAACGCCTTGGAGCCACCGTAGATGCCGTTAACGGGCGCCGGGGCCCACGCGCCCAGCGAGGAGACGTTGATGATGATCCCTTCCTTCCTTCCGATCATGCCGGGCAGGGCCGCGTGGACCAGGCGCATAGGGGCTTCCGCGAGCACGCGCTCAAGCGCAATGTGCTCCTCGATCTTTCGCTCGATAAAAAGCCCGTCGATCCCGTAACCCGCGTTGTTCACCAGGGCCGCAAGGGTAGCGCACCCGGCAATCGCCTTCAGGACCTGCCGGACGCCCCCTTCCTCCGGCAGCTCCGCGATCACGACGCTGACGTTCACTCCGTACCGCTCCGCTATCTCAAGCGCCTCGGCCTCGATCAGGGCCTTCCGCCTTCCCGTCACGATGAGGTCGTAGCCCATCGACGCGAAGCGCCCGGCGAACGCGCGGCCGATGCCCGAGGTCGCGCCGGTGATGAGGGCGGTTTTTCGTTGTGTCATGTCATGCTCCGCATGAAGTATTTCATCGTATATATACTATTCAGGATGTCCGGAAAATGGCAAGTTAAAAAGTTTTATGTTTGTGCGCCGCCCGGCGCACACGGGCGACCCGACGCGGGTCTGGCATGAGTAAAAGGGAGGGGGTGGCACCGCGGTCACCCCCTCCCTTTTGAAATCCCACCCCCGCGCCGCCTCAGACGCCGGCGGAGACTTCCCGGCGAATTCGGTCGCTCTCGGCCATCCATGGCCTCCGCGACACTCGGCTTCGCCGAATCCGTCTCATCGCTCGGCAAGGTTTGTCCGCCTGACGGCGGACGTTTTCATGGCAATTACTTCTCCGGTACTCACTTCAGGATGATACTTGTTTTACCATTATGTGTTGTAATAACATGCGGTAAGCGTTCGCTCGAGGCACACATCCGTGTGTGCTCTCGCGACGCCCGGCCGTCCTGGCCGGGCGGCTGGTCACGAGGTAATCATTATGAGATAACTCCTATATGCACCTATTTCTCAATATTTTTTATCCACATCGGATAAAAAACACTCGCAGCCTGATTGACGACTATTTTTGTCCGGATCGTTTCATTCATCGTTGTTGACCAGGTAGATGCAAAATCTAACATTATAGCAACATTTTTCTGAAGCTTCAAATCCACCTTGCCCCTCATAGTCGCCTCGAAAGCTGCTTTAAACATGCTTGCCTCAAAAATTGTAAGATCTGATGAAAAATTTTTAACAACAATCCCCGCTATTCCGAGTATCAATCCGGATTCTGACTGAGTGTATTTTCTCAAGCATACCGGGAATTTTTTCAGATATGCAGATTGCTCTGGATTGCCAATTCCATCAAGAGATACGATGACATACATGAATTGTGCTTTTCCGGTGCCACTCTTTTTTATCTGTTTTTCGAGCTCAATATCAAACTTCGCAGATAGATCAGCAGTGAAGCTTTTGTACTGCAATCCCTCAAGCGCCGCCTTGAAGTTCGCCTGCCCTTTTAATATCGCATCACTTGTAAATTGCTCTGCTACAGATGTGACCGAGTACGGTGTATTGAGAAATTGGGCCGACTCTTTGTCATTGAACAAACCGTTATGGCAGGTAATATCCAATGATTTCGTTTTAAGATCATACGTTTTTAATAAATATTTCTTAATTATATACTTTTTAATTTCTTCTGCGGTCTTCAATTTTGAAGTATCTAAATTTGAAAATGCGATATCATGAAGACCCAATCTTTTAATGGACCGCCACTGCTCGCTGCCGGAGGGTTCACAGGTACAACCATTAATAACGGGAACACCGGAACACAGTTTTTTATAAACAGAATTACTCCTGAAGCTTAACGAACGTTTCAAGCTATTTTCAACAGATGTACAACCAGCCACCGCCATAAGCAAGATAGTAATAAATATCGAAACATAATATTTTTTCATATCCCCCCCGTACTTATATATTAATTTAAAATTCAAGACATGCGTAATCAGCTACTAATGAAGTATATGCGATCCCTTGAGTTGAATCAATCCATCGAGCTCAATAGCCGAATGTCATATAACAGGTGTATGTTACACCCCAATCGGCAATAAGAATTTGTCAATAATTATTTTAATACAATATAACACCTATTAGTAATTATTATTTATACAGCTCCGTTATTTTGTTCATTGTATACAAACCATGCGCAATAAATAACAAATATTACCACGGCTCTCTACTCCCCTCCACGGGGTAGCGCCGTTCCCACCGCGTTCTCCCGGCTCGCGGAGGCGTAGAGAAACATCGGCAGCGCGGCGCGTGAAAGCTGGAACGCGGTGTCCGCCGGTAGGAACATGAGCGGCTTCAACGCGTTCATCCAGATATTCAAAAAATAAGATAATCCGCCGCGCACGGATGCGCGGCGTCGCGAGAGCGCGCACATGGAAGTGCGCCCTCGAGCGTACGCATACCGCATGTTATCACTACCCCTCCCGATAGAACAAGTCTCCTACAGAAGCTCGCACGGGAGAAGTGCACGCCATTAAAACGTCCCAACAGATAGGTCCGCAAGCGCTTGCGGACCTATCTGTTGGGACAAACCTTGCCGAGCAGTGAGCCGATTCCGGCGCAGCCGGATCGGCGAATCTGCCGGTAGCCCCTGCCGGCGTCTGAGGCGGCGCGGGGGTGGGGTTATAAGCGGCGACGGATTTAAATCCGTCGCCAACAGAAAGAATTATGCTGATTCAGAGATTGTTAATTTATTGGGGGGATATAGCTCAATTTATGATAGGGTCGGGTTTAAACCCGACCCTATCAAAGCGGCTGCCACCCCTCCCCTCATATGGTTTGACCCGCTCAGGGTCATCCCCATGCGCCGGGCGGCGCACAATCGTCGAAAGACCCTCCACCCCCACCCCATCCCTCCCCCATCAAGGGGGAGGGAGCACTTGCCCCGGTCCGGAGCATCAGCCACCCCCCTCTCCCTGGGGAGAGGGGGGCAAGGGGGGTGAGGTCCTCTCCCCAGGAGGCTGGGGGGGGTGAGGTCAAAAAACCTCTTGACTCTCCCCCCCTCTCCCCCAAAATAACTTAATTACCACCCGAATTCGGAACATGAAAAATGAATCTATCAAAACATAAAAGAATAAACCCGGCCAGGGCCGCCGCCCTGGCGGCCGCCCTGGCCCTGCTCACGGCCTGCTCAACGCCCCAGCAGGAGCCGATGCAGTTTGTCACCTTTGCGGTCATGGGCAACACGAGCCCCGCCTCGCCCTTTACCGGCGAGGCCGAAAAACTCGAGTTCGTCTTCAAGACGCTCAACCGTGAAAACCCGATGCTGGTCATTCATACGGGGGACATCATCCAGGGCGGCAACGAATCGATGGGTATCACGCTTAAAGATGTCGAGCGCCAGTACGAGAACTTCCAGATGCAGAAGAAGGTGCTCCGCCCCATCATCCACATTCTCGCCGGCAGGAAAGACCTGTACAACGGGTCCCTCTCCCTGTTTGAGCGGTATATCGGGGAGAAGCTCTATTACTCCTTCAATTACGGAAGCGCCCATTTTATTCTCCTGCATATTCTCAACAGGGACCACAAGCTGTCGCCCGAGCAGAGCCGCTGGCTGAAGCGCGACCTTGAAGCAAACCGCGAACACGGGCCGATTTTCATTTTCTCCCATTACCCGATCATGGCGCCGCCGCAGGCCGGCACCCGGTACGCGGACGGGGAAGAGCTCCACAGGCTCTTCAAAGAGTACCCCGTAAAAGCCGTTATAGCCGGCAGTACGAGGGGGCTGTACGAGTTCGAAAAGGACGGCATCAGGTACGCGGCGGCCGGATGCTTCGGGTACACGTTCGAGGACTGGCACTGGAGCTACAACCAGTATTACCTCGTCAGCTATGACGGCGCGAAGGTTACCCTCCGGGGCGTGCGGGTAAGCTTTCCCGCCAACTCCTACCGCCCGAAAATCATGAAGGACGAACCTGAAAAAAAATAAAAAAATTGACATGAGGGCGGCGCCGGATAGAGAATAGGACACGCGCCACGCGTTACGAAACCTGCCAGGAGGACGACATGGCTGCCAGGCTGAGCCTTACCGAGATCCATGACACGATCAGGGAGCTGACGGAAATCGAGACCGAGCTCGACCGGAGCATCAACACCACCATGTGGGTCAGCGACCCGCACGGGGCCGGCGAGCGCTTCACCACCATCCTGAAAGGGCGGTTCGGCCTCATCTGGCGGACGGCGCAGGAGGCGCTCTCCAAGCACTTCTCCGTGGAAAAGCTCGACTACCTGGACCACGCTGTCCAGGCCGAGCGCTACCTCCCGGACGAGCCGTTCACCATGGAGCGCCAGGACGTAATCTGGGCCCTGGTAAAGATAATCCGCTACAAGGTCGAGGACATCGTCGATTTCGAGCAGATACGGTCGAACATCAACGAGGACCTCAAGTCCGTCATCGAAAACCTCATACTGGGGTTCCATGTCCCCGACATCGTGTACGAAAACGAGCTTATAGCCGACAAGGTCATAACCGGGCTCGCGAAGATCGTGAAGCAGGTCATACTGGGCCAGCTCGTGGTCCTGGGCGACGTGTTCGACCGGGGCGACGAGCCCGACAGGATACTGCGGATCCTCTCCAGCAGGGAGATACGGCCCTACGTACGGTTCGTATGGGGAAACCACGACATCCTCTGGATGGGCGCGGCAGCGGGGAACAAGTCGCTCATCGCCGAAGCCCTGCGAATAAGCGTCCGCTACGACAACCTGGCCTTCCTGGAGCGCCTCGGCATCAACCTGGAAAAGCTGAAGGCCTTCGCCGAGTCGCTCTACCCCGGGGGCGTGACCGGGCAGTTCAAGGCAAAGATGGACATCTCCCGCAAGATGGAAAAGACGCTGGCGATGATCCAGTTCAAGCTCGAGGAAAAGACCATCAAGCAGTTCCCCGAGCTCCAGATGGATCCGCGCCTCAACCTGGAAAAGTTCGCCGCGATGCTGAAAACCGGCGACACCGAAGGCCTCACCGACACCCACTTCCCCACCCTCGACCCGGGGAACCCGCTCGCCCTTACCAGGGAAGAGAGCGAGGTGATCGACGACCTCGCGCGCCAGTTCACCTCCAGCCCGAAGATCAGGGACCTCATGAAGTACCTGTTCGAGGAGGGCAAGCTCTACCACATCAATAACTACATCCTGAACATACACGCCCTGATCCCCAGCACAGAGGAGGGCAAATTCGACAAGCTCTTCGGTAAAAAAGGGAAAGAGCTGATGAACCACCTTGAGGCCCTGGTGAAAAACGTGGGTAAACGCTACCTCGAGGAAAAGGACCAGGACCCGTTCGAGCTGGCGGTCATGTTCTACCTCTGGTGCGGCCCGAAATCGCCCTTCTTCGGCAAGCATGCCATGAAGACCTTCGAGCGTTACTTCTTCAAGGACAAGGTCACGCACAAGGAAAAGACCCTCCACTGGGGCGAGAATTTAAAGAAGAAAGAGTTCATGGACCTCATAATGGACGAATTCGGCACCGAGCGGATCGTGTACGGCCACACCCCGGTGGACATTATGAAGGGCGAGAAGATCTCATCGCCGGACGGGCGCGCCATAAACATTGACGGCGGCTTTTCCGAGGCCTATCTGGGGAGGGGCCACTCCCTGATCCATACGCCCTTCTCGATCTATGCCATTATACTGCCGTCCCTGGACGAGATACGCGAGGCCAAGCACGCGAACCTCAAGTTCGAGGAGATAGCCCGGTTCGACAAGCCGATCAAGATGAAGGACGTGTTCCGGGGCAAAGAGCTCAGGAAAAGGCGGGATGAGCTTCTGAAAAAACTCCGGGAATACGCCAAAAAGTCGCGATAACATCAGGGGCGCGCCCGGGCGGGCATTCCCCCGGATTTTGTCTCGTTTTTTAATCTGCGTCCGATATTTTTAGTTGAAATTAATTTTAACGCCTGTATCATCTGCCGCACAGGTTGGGTTCATGGCCAAAGAAATTTCAGTCCGCATCAAATTCTTCTCGGGTATCGATAAAGAACTCAAGCTGTCTGACTACGACCCTGCCGTAGGAATACTAATGAAGATTCCGTCCGGTAAACGCCTGAAATGGGCCCTGAAACACGCAGGCATGACATCCTTCTCGGGCAACGCGTTCTTCAGAAGCGGCTCGAGGATCAGCACCTGGACCAAGCTTAAAGACGGCGACGAGGTAAGCTGCCTCAAGCCTTCCGGCGGGGGCTGAGGGGGACGCTTCGTCCCCTGACCCGCCGCACCAGACATACAGACAGAAAAGATTCTCATCCCGGCATGTGACGGGGTGTTTCCTTACCAGCGAATACATTACACCAGGAGAACCACCATGGGCGAAGTTATAGGCACAAATAACCGCATACTTGAAATTGATCTGTCTTCAAGGAAATTCAGCGTATCGGAAGTACATCCGAAAGACAGGGACATGTATCTGGGCGGCAAGGGAATGGGCCTCAAGCTCCTCTACGACAGGATGGAGGCGGGCACAGACCCGCTGGGCCCGGACAACATGATCGCGTTCTGCATGGGCGTGCTCATGGGAACCGGGGCGCCCTGCTCCGGCCGTTTCGAGGCGGTCACCAAGTCCCCGCTGACCGGGATCATGGTTTCCGCGTCATGCGGCGGCCCGTTCGGCATGGCCTTCAAGACCGCGGGCTGGGACGCGATGGTCATCAAGGGTAAAGCCAGTTCGCCCGTTTACCTGGTCATCGACTCCAAAGGCGTTCAGTTCAAGCCGGCGACGGGCGTCTGGGGCAAGGACACCGAGGCGGCCGAGAAGGCGCTCCTCAAGGACGGGACCGGTGCGGTGGTCATAGGACCGGCAGGTGAGAACCTGGTCAGGTTCGCCAATATCCGCTCGGGCCACCGGTTCCTGGGCCGGGGCGGCATGGGCGCGGTTCTGGGCTCCAAGAATTTAAAAGGCATCGTCGCGAAAGGCGGCGAGTTCAAGATCGTGCCGGCCAACAAGAAGAAATTCCAGAAATCGAACAAGCGGTTTTTCAAATATATAAACGCCAACGCCATCACAGCAGGCTCGTACCGGAACTTCGGCACCAACGCCAACGTGAACCTGTCCAATGCGGCCGGCATCCTGCCGGTACACAATTTCTCGGGCGGGTCCCACGGCGAAGCGCACAAGATCTCCGGCGAGGTAATGGCCAACCGTTTCAACACCAAGTACGATACCTGCAAGCCGTGCGCGATCATGTGCGGCCACAAGGGGACGGTCAACGGCAAGGACCGCCACATCCCCGAGTACGAGACCATCGGGCTCATGGGCTCCAATCTCGACGTATTCGACCCGGTCGTCATCACCGAATGGAACGAGCTCTGCTCGGCGTACGGCATGGACACCATCTCCGCCGGCGGCACGCTGGCCTGGGCGATGGAGGCCACGGAGAAAGGGCTTATAAAAACCGGGCTGAAGTTCGGGCAGGTCAAGGGCGTGGCCGAGATGATCAGGGACATTGCCTATCGCAAGGGCATCGGCAACGACCTGGCGGAAGGATCGCGTGCCGCATCGCGGAAATTCGGCGGCGAGGACTTCGCCATCCATGTCAAAGGCATGGAGATGGCGGCGTACGACCCGCGCGGATGCGTGGGCCACGGACTCTCATATGCCGTTGCCAACCGGGGCGCCTGCCACCTGTCAACGAGCCTCTTCACGCTCGAATCGTACTTCGGCATGGCCAGCCCGTATGCGACCCGCGGGAAGCACACCATGGTCAAGTTCATGGAAAACACCTACGCGGCAATGAACTCGCTCCACATCTGCCACTTCACCGCCTTCGCCGTGTTCCTGGAGCCGCCGCTCATCAAGCTGTCCCCGACGCCGCTCCTCTGGCTCCTGACGCAAAATCTCACGCCGCTGGCGCTGAACCTCATGGACGTGAGCCTCTGGCCGGAAATGTGGCACTCCACCGTGGGCAAGCCCTACATCCCCTACATCAGCATGCTCCGGTTCCTGAAAACGGGCGAGCGCATCCACGTGCTGGAGCGCTGGATGAACACCCGGGAGGGCATCTCGAAAAAGGACGACACCCTTCCCCGCCGGCTCCTGACCGAAGGCCGCAGGTGCGACCAGGAGGAGCATGTCGTGCCGATCGAAAAGATGCTGGGTAAATACTACAAGGCACGCGGATACGATGAGAACGGAATACCGAAAAAGCGCACGCTGAAACGCCTCGGCATCGAGATCAAATGATACGCATTCCCCCGGCCGCGGAACAACCGCGCGGGGGAGCAGAAACTATAAGAGAGGATCGATTATGCATATACCAGATTATTACGAATTTTTCAATCATCTCAAGATAATGTCCGGCAAGCGGGTACTGGAGAGCATCCCTTCGGAGCTGGCAAGTTACGACGCGTACAAACCGCTCGTGATAGCCGATAAAAGCATCACCGAAAGCGGGCTCGTGAAAAAATTCATAACGGCATTCGCCGATACCGGCATGACCCTCGGCGGGATTTACGACGAGGTGCGGGACTACGCCGGCATATCCCTGGCGCTGAACGCGGAGGTGATCTTCCGCGAGCGGGGGTGCGATTCCATCATCGCCCTGGGAAGCGGTCCGGTCGTTGACGTTGCCAAGGCGCTGAACGTGCTCGTTTCGGAAAACAGCGGCACGCTGCAGCCGTACATGGACGGCGCCCCGATCGGGAAGCACCTGAAGCCCCTGATCTACGTATACGCCTGCTGCTCAATGGGCCTGGAGGCGACCGGCTACCTGTCCATCGACAACCGCGTGATGAAGTCCGACTTCCTCTTCCCGGACGTCATCATGATCGACCCGCGCCTCGCACCGGGCTGCTGCCCGCCCTGCGCGGCCGAGTCCGCAGTGATCGCGCTCGACCACGCGCTGGGCGCAGGCGCGGGACCGGAGCCGAGCCCCATGCTCGACGCCTATATCCACGCGGCGCTCAGGTTCCTGGCCGAGAACATGAAAAAGGGTGTGAAAAAGCCCGGGGACAAAGCCGCGAGCATGGCGCTGGCCAACGCTTCGGCAATGGCAGCCGTCGCCTTCTACAACTCGAAGCCGGGCATGGTGCACCTGCTGGCCGTCGAGCTGGCGCGGATCACCGGCACGTCGGCCGGCAGATTCATGCGGGTCCTTCTCCCTTACAGGATGGCCTACATGCTCAGTAAAAAAATGAAGATACGGGACGAGCTCTACCTGGCCCTCGCCGGCTTCGACGCCTACTCGTCAACGCCGGAAGGCGAGCGGACACGGAAGGGGATCGAGGCGGTGCTCGACCTGCTCAATACCACGAAAAAGGCCCTGCCGCAGACCATGAAGGAGCTGAACGTCCCGCGGCACCAGCTGAAAAATGCAGCGGAAGCAGCCTCGGCCGCGAGCGGAAAATTTTTCACCGCGGCAGACTGCCTCTCCCTGCTGGAGCATGCCTGGGAAGGCAAAGCGTATTAGTCCATCACACACTGAAAGGAGCGCAACATGAACACGAACAAATATCCCGAGATCAAGCCGGGTTCAAAGTTTATAAAAAAAGTCTACTGCTTCATCATGCTGCTGATCGTCGGACGGGCCATCGAGGCGGCGGCGAAAACCGACAAGGTGGTCAAGAAGGAGGTCGAGGGGCTGCCGAATGACCTCTGTTTTTACCTGGGCGTAATGCCCTCCGGCCCGTACATGGTGGTTGGCAAGACGAAAGAAGGGGGCATGAAATACCTGGGATGGAACCTGGTCGGGAAGAAGATCAACCTCAGGATGAACATCCGGAACATCGAGGCCGCGATACAGGTCTTCACCTTCCAGGAGTCCACCGCGACCGCGTTCGCCCATGACCGCTTCGTCGTGGAGGGAGACCTTCCCACCGCGACCGCGATCGTGCGGATCCTGGACATCGTCGAGGTCTACCTGCTCCCCAAGATCATAACCAAGCTGGCTGTACAACGTTACCCGAAGTGGTCGGAAATGTCTCCCTTCCGCAAGTGGACCGGCCGGTTCATCATCTACGGCCGCGCCCTGGGCTACGGGCTGGTCAAAGACATCATAACGAACATACTCTAACTATAAAGGGGAATTGCCATGTTACTGCCAAGCTTTTACGATTTCTGCTGCCGGGTTAAAACCATTTCCGGGAACAAGGCCCTGGAGAAGATCCCCGTCCTTCTTGCCGGCATGAATGCCAAAAAACCCATGATCGTCACGGACAAGGGCGTTGTTGCCGTCGGCCTCATCGACGTTATTAAAAAAGCCATCGGAACCAAGCTGAAAATCGGGGCCATCTTCGACGGCGCGCCGATCGATTCGGACTACAAGGTGGTCAACGCGGCGGCGAAGATATACCGCCAGAAGGGATGCGACTCCATCATCGCCATCGGCGGCGGGTCCGCCATGGACACGGCCAAGGGCATAAACATCCTCGTGTCCCTGGGCGGGGACAACCTGCTCGACTACGAGGGCGCGGGCGCGGTCAAGAAGAAGCTGAACCCGCTGATCGCGATCCCCACCACGTCGGGCACCGGATCGGAGATGACGCTCGTGGCCGTTATCGCGGACCCCGAGCGCAAGGTCAAGATGACCTTCGTCTCCTACTTCGTGCTCCCGGACATTGCGCTCCTGGACCCGCGTATGACCAAAACGCTCCCGCCGGCGCTCACGACCTCGACCGCCATGGACGCCATGACCCACGCGATCGAGGCCTATTTCTGCAAGGAAAAAAACCCGGTGAGCGATTCGCACTCGCTGTACGCCATAAAGATGATCAGCGACAATTTATTGAACGTCGTCAAGAACCCGGGCGACCTTAAAGGGCGCCTGGCGCTGGCCAATGCCTCGGCCATGGCGGGCATCGCGTTCTCCAACTCCATGGTCGGCCTGGTCCACAACATGGGCCACTCCACGGGCGCGGTGTGCCACGTGCCCCACGGCGTGTGCATGAGCATCTTCCTCCCCTACGGGCTGGAATACAACCTGCACCGTTGTGCCGACGTCATCGGCGAGATACTCTTCCCGCTGGCGGGCCCCGAGGTTTACGCCGCCACGCGAAAGAAGGACCGGGCGGAAAAGGTGATCGAGCTGATCCGTAAAATGAACCAGGACCTGTACGATGCCACCGGCGGCAGGCACCCCCGGTGCCTGAAGGAGATCATGAACCGCGACGGCAAGCAGGCCGTACCCCAGTCGATCCTGCCGGCGATAGCGAAGGCGACGATGATGGACGGGGCCCGGCTGTACAACCCGGAGGAGATACTCGAGTACGATTCGCTCATGGTGCTTGAGCACGCGTATGAAGGTATCCCCCTTGACCGCAGCAAGATCAAGAAGGGCGGAAAGAAAGTCGCCTACTGATGTACCGCGTGGTTTCAGCCACACGGCGAGAAGGCCTGGATTGGCACAAAAAGGCGGGTCCGCAAGTACCCGCCTTTTTTCATCCTCTCAACCTGCGGTTTTAACCGCACGCAGCCGCCCGGGGAAACCGGGGCCTTTTTGCGGGTTACTATTCACCATCCTCCTTGAGCCGGGAGGACAGATATTTTTCTTGATTTATCTCCCCGTATCATGATAGGATGTTTCTCTTTGCGCATCCCGGCCTGTATCGCGGTTGCTGGCAGAACCGATACCGATGACAAATAGGAGGTCCGCATGCTAGACTTCAGCCTTTCCCCCGAGCAGATTGAGATCCAGAAAATGTCCCGCGAGTTCGCGCTCAAGGAAGTGCTCCCCCTGGCCTGGTACTACGACGAGGCGAACGACCTTCCCCTCCCCCTGCTGAAAAAAGCCTTCGACCTGGGGCTGATGAACGGGGACATCCCGAAAAAGTACGGCGGCCGCGGGATGGGCCTCGTGGAAGCCGCCCTGGCCACTGAGGAGATATCGGCGGCGTGCTCCGGCCTCGCCACCTCGATCTTCGTCAATTCGCTCGGCATGGAGCCGCTCATCCTCTGCGGCAACGAGGCGCTCAAGGAAAAATACCTTACGAAGATAGCGAAGGAATTCAAGAAAATATCGTTCGCCACTTCCGAGCCCACGATGGGTTCCGACGTGGCCGGCCTCCGGTGCCTGGCCGAGGACAGGGGCGACCACTACGTCCTGAACGGGACCAAGTACTGGATCACCGACGCCGGCGTCGCGGACTACATGAGCATCTTCGCGACGGTGGACCCGAAGTCGCAGCACCAGGGTATCTGCGCGTTCCTCGTGGAGCGTGACTGGGAAGGCGTGACCGTCGGCCGGCACATCCCGAAACTCGGCCAGCGCGCGTCCAATACCGCGGGGATCAGCCTGAAAAACGTGCGCGTGCCCAAAGAAAACGTGATCGCGGCGCCCGGCGAGGGGTTCGTGATTGCGATGAAGACCTTTTCCCGCACCAGGCCGATCATCGGCGCGTTCGCCGTGGGCGCGGCCCGCTCCGCCATGGAATTCGCGCTGGACTACGCAAAGAGGCGGCGTGTCTTCGGCACAAAGCTCTCGAACTTCGAGGCGATCCAGTTCAAGATCGCCGAGATGTTCCAGAAGATCGAGACCTCCCGCCTCCTGGTGCTCAAGTCCGCGTGGGAGACCGACAACGGGATGGACCCCACGCTCGACGCGTCCATTTCCAAGTTCTACGCGACCGAGGCCGCCGTGCAGGTCGCGAACGACGCGCTCCAGATCGCCGGAGGCTACGGATTCACGAAACTCTACCCATTCGAGAAAATCCTGCGCGATGTGCGGCTCCTCATGATATACGAGGGGACCAGCGAGGTCCAGCGCATCATCGTGTCCGGGTACGCGCTGGGATCATACAAGCCGGTGATGCCGCCGCTGGAAGATCTCCCGATGCTCAGGAGCGAGACCGGCGGCAATGATTTCTACGGCGAGATGGAGGGGAAAACGGCGTGGCGATGCCGCATATGCGGCCACATCCACTACGGGGACGAGCCGCCGGAGGAATGCCCCTATTGCTTCTTCCCGGGCACGGCGTTCAAGAAGGTGTGGCCGCGGGAATAAAGCCGGTTTACCGTTCCGCCTCAGGCATGCAAAAAACGCAACGAGCGCGCGAAGCGTCAAGGAGTGGCTATGCTGCTGCACATACTGGATATCGCGAGAATACTCGGGGTAGCTGCGACGTTCTATATCGGCTATTCAATCGGTTTCGCCGGGGACTATGACCCGATAGCGCAATTGCACTTCATGGTTCCCGCTGTCATTGTCATTATCGCGGGCATATCTGGCATTGAGGGCCTTGTACTGGGCGACCGGGCGGCCGCGGCCAAAGGTTACGCTGCCGACGGCAATTACCAGAGGCAATCTTCCTTCGCCCTGTTGTCCTATGCCGCGGTTGCCGTTTTCGTGCGGGTGAGCGGATGGGGCATCCGCGCCGAGCTGACGATATTCTTCGCATTCATCTTTTTTCTTGTTTTTTCGGGAATCAATCATGCCGCGAGCGCGGTCAGGGACAGGAATTTCAAATGGCAGAACATCAACCGCCCTTTCATCACTCTCGCATTGATCGCGGGAATGGCCTACCCGGTCATCGAGGCAATGAAAAGAATATGATGTAACCGGGGAATCGCCGCCGGGTTACTGCGCCGGATCAGCTCCACCGTTCACTATTCACTATTCTCTGTTAACCGCTTTCCCCCCGGCCACCAGTTCCACCGGCCCAGCAGAACCACGATCGAGGGCACGAGTATCGTGCGCGTGATGAACGTATCCTGAAGAACGCCGACGGTGATGGCGAAGCTCAGTTGCACCAGCCCCAGGAGCGATGACGACATCATGGCCGCGAACGTTCCCGCCATGATGATGCCTGCGGACGTGATGATGCCTCCGGTGTGCAGCACGGCGAGCCGCACGCCCTTCCGCGTGCCGTGAACGGCCGCCTCCTCGCGCACCCGCCCCATGAGGAATATGTTGTAGTCCATGCCGAGCGCCAGGAGAAGAACGAACATGAAGAACGGCACGAACCAGGCGATCTCCCTGCCCAGGAGGTATTCGAACACGAACCGCATGATGCCCATGCACGCGTTGTAGCTCAGCAGAATCGTCCCCAGGAGGTACACGGGCGCCACCACGCTGCGCAGCAGGAACACGAGCACTATCATGATACCGCCGCAGACCAGGAGCCACATGAGCACTGTGTCGCGCTTCATGGCATCGCGCAGGTCGGCAAGAACGGGGATGTTCCCGCCCACGTGAAACGTGTCGCTCATCTTCATGTTCCGGATCCTCCTCACGGTATCCATGGCCGCGGGAGAAAACGGCTCGTCCCTGAGCAATAGCTGGTAGCGCACCGCGTCGCCTTCGAGCGTCGTGTAGGTGTCCAGGAGCATCATCAGGGCGCCCCCGCCCGGAAGCCGGGCCAGCTCGACCGGCGCGTAATACCCGTCCGGGCGGCCGGCGAACTTCACCGACAGGCCCCGCACCGATCCCTCGAATGACCGCAGGTCGGTCAGGATCGGCATGATGATATAGCTGAGCTCCGGCGGCACGACCGGGGGAACGTACACGGTGGCGGCGAGCTTCATCTCCGCCTCTTTCGTCAGGCGGTGGAGGTTGTCGGAGAGCTCCGACCGGAGGCCCTGCAGCTCGACGTACTGTAATATCATCAGGACGAGACGCGTCACCGCGGGCATCTTCCCGTAGGCGGCGAATTTCCCGTGGAGCCCGTCGAGCGCGGACATCGTGCCGGCGTACCCGTCCATCCCCTGTATCTGCGGCGCGACCCGCTCCAGCCCGGCGAAATACTGCCGCAGCATCTCGAGCTTCGGCAGGATGATCTCGGGATCGGTCCCCTTCATGTCGTTCATGATCCTGCCGATCTCGGCCAGCTGCGCCGGGACTTTAATGAGATGCGATGAGGAATCATACCGCTCCCGCACCCGCTGCAGCGCGGCCATGGCGCCGATATAATCGGGGTCCGACGCGAGCCACGGGAAAGCGCCGGCCAGGCCGGCGAAATAATCATGCAGCACCGCGAACATGCCGTCCGCGTTGTATATGAACGCTTTCAATTTGGGCGGGTCGCTCACCGCGGCGCCGATCGCGTCCACCTGGACCGCCAGCTGGGCCAGCTGAAAATCGACGCGCAGTACCCGGGAGGTGAACGCGTCGGGCTTGCCCGTCGGGCTGGTAAGGCTCCGCACCCCGGTCACGCCGGGTATGCTGCGCAGATACTCCGTGGTCCGCGTTATCTTCCCGATGCCTTCCGGTGTGCGCGTGTCCCGCAGCCCGGTCACCAGCACGTCCACCGGCAGCATCTCGCCCACGCCGAATTTCTCGGCGAGTATATTGTAGCCGACCCGCACCATGTTATTTTTCGGGAGGTCCGCCAGCATGTCGAAGGTCTGCTTCTGGCCCTGGCCGTAGATCGCGAGCGGCGCCATCACCAGGAGCGACAGCACGAGGAAGGCCCAGGGCATGCGCGTGATCCAGCCGCCCAGCCGCCCCCACATCGTCGCCTCGTGCGCATGCTTTGGCCTGCCGGGCCAGAACGCGCGCCTGCCGATGATCGCGAGCATGGCGGGGGTGAGCGTCATGACCGCGCAGAGCGCGATCACCAGCGCGATCGCAAGGCTCGGGCCGGTGCTGGAGAACAGCTTCACGGACACGAAGCTCAGCGCTATGTCCGCCACGATCAGCGTGCCCGCACTGCTCGTGATCGTCTCGCCGACGCGCGCCATCGTGCTGGCCGCGGCGTCTTTCCCGGGCATGCCGTCGGCCATGTGCTCCTTGAACCTGCTGATGATGAAGAGGCAGTAATCCGTGCCCGCGCCGAAGAGGAGCACCACCATGAACAGGTCGGTCATCGACGATATGACCAGGCCCTGCTGCGCGAGCCACGCGACGATGCCGCGCGCTATCCCGTACGCCACGCCTATGATGACCAGGGGGACGAACGGCAGGATCGGGGAGCGGTATATCAGAAGCAGGCAGACGATGACCAGCCCGATCGTGATGACAATCGTTTTTTCCGCGCTTTCCAGAATGCATTGTTTGTAGGCATTGGTAATGGGCACGTCCCCGGTGACATACCCCCGGTACCCGGCGGGCATGGCGGCCATGTGCCTCATGATGGTGTCCATGGTCTTCTCAACGGCCTTGTCGTCCGGAGCCCCGTTGATGCCCGCAAAGATGATGGCCACGCGCCCGTCAGGGCTTATCAGCCGGTCCGTGAGGTTGGGGTCCTCGGGAGACAGCAGGTTCTCTGAAATTTTGGGGTCCTTGAGCGATCGCACCCAGCCGGTCAGTTCGCCGATGGCGGCCGCCCCTTCCGTGCTTTTCAGCGAACCCCTGTTCGATTCCAGCACGAGGATCGCGGAATTGGAAAAGACCTCTTTGGGAAAATTTTTCCTGATCAGCTTCTGGGCCTGGATGCTGGGCTCCTTCGCGCTTAAATAGGCCGACTGGTCCGATATGCTCAGCTCGGACAGGTTCGGCGCAAGCCAGGTTATCACGCCCACGGCGACAAGCCAGAACGCGATAACCGCGTACCGGTACCGTACTGAATAGTGCCCGATTTTTTCAAATATGCCCATATCCTCTTACCCTTGCTCCCTGCATGAATAGATGTATTGCGCAGCTGCATGTCATTCCCGCATACAAAGCACGCCATTCCCGCCCCTCGACAGGTTTATCCCGAGCTTGTCGAAGGGCTCGGGAGAACCTCCAGCGGGAATCCAAGCGAAAAAAATGGAACCCGGCTATTTGCCATGATTGTGCCGGAATGATAGATGAGCCAGGCAGGAAGTCTGATGTTTTCCCCCGTGCCTGACCGGATTTCGGTCAGACCGCCTGCAGTCTTGCCAGCATCAAATCCGACGCAAAATCGAGGAGCTTCTTGTCCTTCACCTCGCCCAGCTCGTTGCGCTGCATGAAATCCGAAACGGCGAACACGCCGGTCGCAAGCGCCCAGAATGACAGTGCCGTTTCCCTTGGATCGACGTCGATAAACTCGCCGTCAGTTATGCCTTTCCTGATGATGTTCACGATGTACTCGAGCAGTTCCATGGCCATCCCGTGTATCCTGTCATATACGGCATCGGAAATCTTTTCACGATCGATGGAACCGGACTGGATCGAGGTCAGGATGGTATAGTAGAGCCGGTGCTCGGTGTAAAATGAATAGAACGCTTCGATCAGGTTGAGGGTTTGTTTTGTCGCGCTCAACACCGGGTTGGTCGCTCTTTTAAAAAATTCGTGAAAGAGCTGCGCGCCCTCCTCGACAAGGGACACGTACAGCTCTTCCTTGCTTTTGAAATACAGGTACAGGGTGCCCTTGCTCAGCTCCGCTTTATTGGCTATCTCTTCCATCGTGGCCGCTTCCAGGCCCTTTGAGATAAACACCCCTTTTGCGACCTCAAGGATGTCCTTTCTGCGTTTTATCTTTTCATTAATTTTTCTTTGTTGCGTTCCCATGACCCCAATCCATTAAATGAATAATAGTCATTTAATGGCTAAAAGTCAACTGTGATGAGACATTTTTTCTGAAAAGTGGATTTTTTTCATAGAAATGACCGAAATGCTCTGACACCGGGTTGGTGATGGGGGCTCTGACCCCGGGTTGGTTGATATCCTCTTCACTGGTACAGGACCTTTTCTTAATGGGCGGGACGGAGCTGCGCCCCGGCATCGTGTCCACAGAGTTACTTCGGAACGCCCGGGAGCACCCGCAGTACTATCGCGATCCCGCGGTACGGACGCCCTGCTACTACACCATTCGCACCAACACGGGCAGGGCCATCCATGACCGCGATCAACCGGTGAACAAAGATTCCTTGTTAATCATAAAATCCGTCCCCGACTGGTGCTCGAACAGCGCCAGCCGGTTGATCTGGTTTGTCCCCTCGTAAATCTGAGTGAGCCGCGAATCGCGCCAGGCGCGCTCCACACCGTGCGCGTGCAGGCAGCCCGCGTCGCCCATGAGCTCCATGGCCTGGCCGCATACCCTGAACGCCGTGTCCGAGGCGAACACCTTTGCCGACGCGGACGCGGACTGGTAGCACCGGAACTGGCGGCAGCTCTGCCAGACCATGGAGCGCGCGGCCCAGAGGCTTATCGCCATGTCCGCGAGCTCCATCTGCACGTCCTGGTATTCGATGAGCTTCCTTGGGCCCAGGTTTGTGCGCCGGCAGAACTCCAGGCACCGCTCGAACGCGCCGCGGCCGTGCCCCAGCGCCATGGCCCCGACCACGGGCCGCGAGTAGTTCAGCACGTTGCGGTTGTTGGGCCATCCCGACCGCACCCTGCCCACCACGTTCTTCTTTGGCACGAACACGTTGTCGAAAACGAGCTCCGAGGCGTCGGACGCGCGTTGTCCCATCTTGCGCTCGCTCCTTCCCACGGAGAAGCCTTTCATGCCCTTCTCGACAAGGAAGCAGGTCCACGACTCGATCCCCTCGCCCTCGATTTTCGCGTACACGGTCACTTTGTCAGCTATGGCGCCGTCCGAGATGAAGCACTTCCGCCCGTTCAGGACATAGCCGCCCATGCCGGGCATGTATTTAGCCGTGGTGACCAGGCGCGCGGCAGCTCCGCCCGCGGTCTCCTCCGCGTCCGATCCGGCTTCCGGCTCGGTGATGGCAAAGGCCATGCACCCGGGCCTGCCCAGGACACGCGACCCCAGGTAAAAGGGGATGAAGTGCCGTACCATGACGCGGAGGCTTCCGGAGAGGAGCAGGGGCACGATCCCCAGGTTATGGGCGAGCAGGAGCAGGGCCAGGCCCCCGCACTCGGTCGCGAGCTCCTCGCCCACGACCGCGACCTGGAGCGCGGCGCCCCCCAGGTAGGGGCGCAGGCTCGCGCTGCCCAAGGGCCACGGCGCGAGGAGCGTCTGGAATCCCTCCCGCGCCGCTGCCGCGAGCAGCGGCTTCGGGTCGTACTCATGCGGATGGAGGTCCGCCTCCGGAGCGAGCGGGCGTATATGCTCTTGCGCAAACCGGCGCGCCTTCCTCCGCCAGCGGCGCGCGCCCCGCGGGAGGGTCAGGGTGTCGTGCTCCCACAGGCTCATGTCGCGGTTATCGACCAGGAGCCGGCCTATCAGGTTCATCCGGCCCGTCGCGTTTTTCATGGCAAGCTGCTCAATCCGTTCCCGCGTTGACTGGTTCATGATGCATACTCCCCGGTGAGATCGAAGAACATCTGCTTGAGGTATGCCGGCGGCCCGCACGCGGTCCTGAGCACCATGACGTCGCGGAGCCGCTTCTCCATGCCGAAGTCCTCCATGTACCCGTACCCGCCCAATACCTGCATCGAATCCGTCACGGCGCGGGCGGCCAGCTCCGTTGCCGCGAGCTTCGCCGCTGCCGCACGCGCGAGCGCGCCGCGCGATCCGATGGCGCAATCCGCGAGCGCCATGACCGCGGCTTCCGCGGAGCGGGCCGCGGCATCGGCCCCGGCGATGAGCATCTTCACTGCCGGGTGCTTTTCGATGAGCGAGCCGCCCTGGTACCGCTCCGACGCGTACGCGCGCGCGGCCGCAACCGAGCCCCGCGCGATCCCGACCGCAATGGCAGACATGCCTGACCAGTTCAGGAAGAGCGCGCGCGACACGAGCTCTTCCGCGTCGCCGCCGTCGATGCGCGCTTCCCGGGGCAGCTCAACGCCGTCAAACGCGACATGGTCCAGGCGGCAGGCGCGCAGGCCCGTGCGTGCGCCGGCGTCTGTGACCGTGATCCCGCCCTGCCCGGCGGGAGCCAGGAAACAGGCCCACCTGTCTTTCGCCCGGGTGAAAACGACAAACGCGCCCGCGCCTTCCATCGAATAGGAAAAGGATTTCGCGCCCCGGATCACGTACCCGCCGCGCTCCTCGGCCGCGGTTGTCTCGATCCTCGCCGGAGCGTCCTCGCCCGGCCTGGCGAGCACTCCCGCGTGGGGAGGATACGGCCCTTCCTGCAGGCAGAGGCGCACGCGCGCGGGCGCGGGCCCGCCCTTCGCCCGCAGGGCGATGGCGGACGCGACGCCCTGGCTGTGCAGGCACATGGCCACGCCGCCGCAGGTTTCCGCCACTACCGACAGGAGGAGAAGGGACGGCGCAGGGCCGAGCTCGTCCACGGCGCTGCCCCATATGCCGTACTGGCTACCGGGCAGCGAGCGGTCCGGGCTTGCCGCGAGCCCGATGGTGAAGGCGGTGTCCAGCACGGCGGGCAGCCGCGACAGGTCCCCGTCCGGGTGCTCGCCCTCGAACAGGGACGCCACGGATTTCCCTGAAAACGTGCGCGCCAGGTCGGCATAGTGGGATAATTCTTCTCTCGAAAGACCGACAGGAATGTCCGTTGCGGGTTCCTTATCCATGACACACCCCCTCCCCGAAAGCGCCTGAATATGCGAACGCAGGGAAAATGACAACAGCGGATAGAATAAAAGGCAAGTAGAAAATGCGGGAAGATGCAAAACCCGAAATCCCCGACAGGCCCGCACTTGCACCGGGCCCGTCGAGGTAAGCGCATGCGGACGTATCAGGGCCCGGATTAAATCATAATTTCTGGAGCGGCCGCAGGTATTTCTCGACCCGCGCCTTCATATCCGTCGCTTTTTCCGCGCTCAGGACCTGCACGTCGACCTGCTTCTTGCCCGACTGCGTCATCTCCAGCACGCCGGCCTCCTTCAGCTTCGTGACGGCGTTATCGTAGGTCGGCTGGGAGAGCGACTCGGTAAGCTTCACCTCGCCCAGGTGGTAGAGCCTGATCCCGTTCTTCCGCACCTCGTGCACGAGTTCCTTCCTGCTCATCCGCTTCGATAGCCCGGCCACGCAGTCGCACACGACCAGGTAGGATTCCAGCATGTCCTGTATCCCCTTCGCGAAGAGGACAAGCTCGCCGCGCCGCTCCTCGGCGACGCGTATCATGGATCCGGACCGCGTGATAACCGAGCGGCCGGCCAGGTAGTCGAGGCTCTTCGCGACCGTGGCAGCGGTGTCGCGGATGGCCTCGGAATAAACGAACTCGCCGGAAAAGAGATCCATCAGGTCAGCAAAGCAATCGGCGGCCGCCTTCTCATCCAGGCCGTCCGCGCCGGAGAGGCAGAGGAGCGGCGCCGCCAGGAAGGTGACGGGAAGCTGGAAATGAAGGATGCTGTTCTTGTAGAAGTTGATCCGCGACCGCTCGTTATCATTCAGGGTATAAAGCCCGGGCAGCACTTCAGGCGCGCCTCCCTTTACGCCGGCGACCGCCTCGCCCACGATTCTGTCCTGCATGTACGACGCGAGCACGTAGTCGATGATCGCGTCGGCGCCCGCGGCGCTCGCCAGGTCCTCGCTCATGCGGACCCCGGCCCAGGCGAGGTAATCCCGGAGGACGCTTATGCGCTCTTTCAGCATGTCGCGCGTGAAGCCGGAGGCGGAAGACTGGAGCATGGCCGCGGACGTGACCGAGAACGGCGTGGCCATCACGATCTCGCTGATCCTCTTCCCGATGAACTCGCCCAGCGAGTCGGTCAGGTCCTCGCCTCCCCCGTGGCGCTCCCGGAATTCCCTGAAACTGAACGGTTCGTTGAAGGAAAGGTAGACCTTCCCGTACTTGCGCTTCAGCAGCGAGCTGCTCTTCACGAAGTTCGAGGTCGATTCCTTTTCCTTCTCTTTCCCTTTCAGCTCCATATGGTACGAAGATTCCTCGAGTATGCGGTCGTAGCTGATCGTGATCGGCACGAACATCATGTCCTTGTTGTAGCCTTCCTCGATTGCGTCGATCAGGTATTTCAGGATGCCCATCTTGGGGAGCATGATCTTGCCGGTCCTGCTCCTGCCGCCCTCGATGAAAAACTCGATGCTGTACCCCTCGTTGATCAGGGTCTTGATATACTGCTTGAACACGACCGGGTAGAGCTTGAGGCCCCGGAACGAGCGGCGCATAAAGAACGCGCCGGACCGCCGGAACACGGGCCCCATGGGGAAGAAGGTGAGGTTCGATCCGGCGACAATGTGGGGCGGGATGATCTTGTTCTCGTAAAATATGCTCGAGACGATCAGGTAATCCATGTGGCTCTTGTGGCTGGGAACCAGTATGAGCGGCGCTTTCTGCGCCGCTTCGCGCACACGCTTCATGTCTTCAATATCATAATAGATGCCGTCGAATATCTTGGTGAACATGTAGCGCACCGAGGCGTGGAACCACTTTATCATGTTGATCGAGAAATCGGCCGCTATCTCGCGGAAGTAGCGGTACGCCTTCTTCCTGAGCTTTCGCTCCGACGTATGGTCGTCCCGCTCGAGCTGCTTGATCTCGTCAATGACGTTCTTGTGGTAGAGCACCTTCTCCATGATTTCGTGTTGGGACTTCATGACCGGGCCCAGGACCGCGCGCTTCTCCTGGCCGTAGATCTCGAGGAGACGGTTGCGGAGCAGCCGGCCCAGCTGGCGCGGCTCGTCCGTAGTGGCCTGCGCGATCTCTTCCTTCAGGTTAATGGGCCTCGCCACCCGGACGAACGCGGGCGTGGAGCTCTTGAACAGGGTGAAAAGCCCGGAAAAAAAGCCCCGGTCGATGGTGGCGCGCGAGGTCACGAGCGTTTTCGTCCGCTCCGGGTTCTGGTTCCAGAACAGTATCTCAGGGAACACGTAGATCGGCTCGTCGATCTGTTTCTGCGCTTCGATAAGGTACTGAAGCGAGTCCGACTTGATCTCGATATATCGGCGGATGAAGAGCTTGCGGGACAGGATAGACAGTATGAGCGGCCTGTTGTCGCGCAGCAGTTCCAGGACCATGTCCGCTTCCGACGCCGACTCAACCTTCGCGCCGCTGCTGCCGAATTTGTTCGCCAGTGATGAAATGTAATTGGCGATATTGGCGAACATCTGGAATATATTGGGTGTAAAATCAAGCGCCCGCTCGGGCACCGGGAGGCCCCTGGCCCGCAGAAGGTTTACCAGGACCAGGAGGGAGGTATTGGCGCTCTGGTACGATACATACGCGATCCGCCCCTTCCCCTGGTACTCCTGGAGCGTGCGCAGGCTTTCCTCGTCAAAATCGACGCTTTTAAAAAAGACGGCGGTGACCTTCTCCATAAAGTCATTTGCCCGCGTCCTGACCATGGTTTCATTTCCGTAATACAAGCTGCGCTTCTGGACTGTATCCATAACTACCACCTATCCGATCACAATTACACCATCGACGAAAGCACAATAGGTGCCTCAAATACCGCGATACACCAGTCCGGGCTGTCCCGGGTCGCATCACGTAAACCGTCTAAAAAGACGCGAAACGTATGGTATAAAAATAAGGTTATGCATGCAAGTATTTTTTTAAAAGTTGACTTCGCATCCAGTGAAACCGCCATACCTGTAAATTTATACATGATTTCATCGCTATTTCAGCTTTTTTTAAAAAAATATTATTGCAAATATATTATAATATACATAATTTGTCTCCAAGTCAGATTATTGACATACGGGATGTAGCGCAGCCCGGTTAGCGCGCTTCGTTCGGGACGAAGAAGTCGGGAGTTCAAATCTCCCCATCCCGAAGTTTTTTAAAAAAAGTCTCCGATCGTTTCTTGGTAAGATAAGAGCTCTTTTTTTTGGACCTTCAAAAATAAATCAAAAACCTTGAACAACGCAAGTAGTACTGAGGAGTTACTTCGAGTTAACATTATTTATGGTACGACAGGAAAGTACATTAATACTCAATGAGTTGTACCCGTCCGACCCGAAAAAACGCAAGGACATCATTGACGCGCTTTGCAAGGCAATATCCTCAAGCGGCATTGACCTCGAGGTCACTCCCGAAGAAACCTATCTGTCCCTGGACGAAGCCATAACGAATTCCATGGAGCACGGTAACCAGTGGGACCCGCGAAAATCCATCCGTGTCGCCATCACGGCCGAGCGGGACGAGATGACCATCTCAATAACCGACCAGGGAAAGGGGTTCTCCACCAAAAGCATCAAAAACATGCTTAAAAACAGGGACGTCCTGAGCAACCGCGGGCGGGGCATCTACATCATAAACCAGTTCTGCAAAATAACCTGGAACGATGCAGGGAACCAGATCGTCCTTCATTTCAACCGGAAAAAGTAGCGTTTATCTCTATCCGTATGCCTTCGCCGGAAGGGACAAAGCCCGGCGCATATGTAATGGTAAGTCACCCTAATTTTATTGACAGGATAAGGCCCCGCTGACAGTATGAACATCACCCCGGCGGGTATCAACAAACGGAAACTGACGCACAGTATGAATATCGAACGGAAAGAAACCGAATTCGAAACCACGTTCATCATCATGGACGAGATGGTTTCACAAAACATGACCCTGCTCTCTGACGAGTTCAACCATTTCGTAAGGACCGATACGAGGGACGCCATCGTCGACCTGAGCTTCGTGCGCAAGATCGACTCCATGTCCATTGCGACCCTGATCCGGTTCAAGAACGCACTCACCGAGAAGGGCCGCACCATGCACCTTTCAAACCCGACCGACACCGTATTCAGGGTGCTCGAGCTGTCGGGAATGGACAAGTTCCTGATGGAATGACGGCGGTAATGGAACCCCTCGCGAAAAACGACAGGATCAAACGCAACGGCCCCCTGCTCCTTGTCATCATGGACGGTTTCGGCATCGGCCGGGAGAACGAGGGGAACGCCTTCTTCCTGGCGCGGACACCGGTGCTTGACCGGCTGATGCGCGAGGGCATGTACACCACGATCAAGGCGCACGGTACTGCCGTGGGCCTGCCTTCCGACGACGACATGGGCAACAGCGAGGTCGGCCACAACGCGCTGGGCGCCGGCCGCGTCATGGACCAGGGCGCCAAGCTCGTCTCGCGCGCCATCGAATCCGGCGACCTGTACCGGGGCGCCGCGTGGAAAGAGATCACCGACGGCCCGAAGAAGACCGGCGCGGCCCTCCACTTCATCGGGCTCCTCTCGGACGGGAACGTCCACTCGCACATCGAACATCTGTATAACATGCTGGACGCCTGCGCGGCGGAAGGCCTTAAAAAAGTCCGGGTCCACATACTGCTCGACGGAAGGGACGTGCCCGAGACCTCGGCGCTCCTGTATGTCGAGCCGCTGGAAAAACGCCTGGAGGCCCATCGCGCGGCCGGGCTCGACTACCGCGTCGCTTCGGGCGGCGGCCGCATGGTCACAACCATGGACCGGTACGAGGCGGACTGGAACATAGTGAAGCGCGGGTGGGAGGCGCACGTGCTCGGCGCGGCACGTCCCTTCCGGAGCGCGACCGCGGCGATCGAGACCTTCCGGAAGGAGAACCCGGGCGTTGCCGACCAGTACCTCCCCTCGTTCACGATCGTGGACGACGGGGGTCCCGTCGGGAAAATCGTCGACGGCGACTCCGTCGTCTTCTTTAACTTCCGGGGAGACCGCGCCATAGAGATCTCACGCGCCTTCGACGAGGCGGACTTCTCGATGTTCGACCGCGGTCCCCTGCCGAACGTGACCTTCGCAGGCATGATGGAATACGACGGTGATTTAAGAATACCGAAGCGCTACCTGGTTCCGCCGCCGGCCATTGACCGCACCGTTAGCGAGTACCTGGCCCTCTCCGGCGTAAAGCAATACGCGATATCCGAGACGCAGAAGTTCGGGCACGTCACCTATTTCTGGAACGGAAACCGGAGCGGCAAGTTCGACGAGGCGAGCGAAACCTACATGGAGATACCCTCGGACAGGATCGAGTTCAATCGCAGGCCCTGGATGAAAGCGGCCGAGATTACCGACACGGTCATCGAGGCGATGGAAAGCAACAAGTACGGTTTCCTCCGCCTGAACTTCGCCAACGGCGACATGGTGGGACACACGGGAGACCTGGAAGCGGCCATCATAGCGGCAGAGACGGTTGACCTGTGCCTGCGGCGCCTGATCGAGGCGGTGGGCCGCTGCGGCGGCATTGCCGTGATCACGGCGGACCACGGCAATCTGGACGAGATGTACGAGACGAACAAAAAGACCGGCGCGATCGAGCGGGACAAGAAGAGCGGCCTGCCGAAGAACAAGACCGCCCACACGCTGAACCCGGTCCCCTTCATCATATACGATCCGAACTTCAAAAACGACTACCGGCTCTCGGACATCATGAACGACCCGGGCCTTGCCAACGTCGCGTCAACGCTGCTCCTCTTCCTGGGCTTCACCCCGCCCGCGGGCTACCTGCCGCCGATAATAGAGCTGGCGTAAGCTCCCGGTCACAACCCTTCGCCGGACGGCGCGGGAACCTCGACCCTCTCCGGCTCCTTGAATCTCCCCAGCACCGATACAGTGATGAACCCCTCGTAACCCCAGCAGGACGTCATGATGGGTTCCAGGTCTTTGCCGTCTCCCCAGATAGAGGTCCCGATCTGGAATCCGGCCTCGATCGCGACGGCAACGTTCCTGTGCACGTTGATGTTCAGGCCCAGCGCGAGCCCGGTCCCGAGCGTGACGTACTTGTATTTTCTTTTGACAGAAAGGATGTCCCAGAGGTTCACGGGAGGCACGGCAGCGGATACGGCAAGCGTACGATAATTCTTCGCGTCTTTGCCCCACCGATAGTGAAGGTTGAGCTGCGGTCCCAGCCAGAAGCGGAGCAGCCCGGTCCTGACCACCCCGAACCCGAGCGTATTTGTCAGCCCGAACTGCGTGAGCTTTACTGTGGACTTCAGGTGCGAATCGAACCCGAGGTGCTGGCGGAAATTGACCAGCTCGTCCTTTCCCAGGTTTGAGTCCCAGAGGATCCCGCCCCCCAGGATAACCGGCTTCCCCGGCGCTGGCGCGTCGATCCCCCCGAGCGTCGAGTCCAACATCTTGATCGACTCGTCCGCCACAAAGCGGTACCACCCGTAGTGGGTGGTGAAGTATCCGCCCACGCCAATGGCATACAATGCCGGGGCGACTGAAATCATGGCAGCCATCAATAGTGCGATTGCGACTCTGCGTTTCATGTATCCTCCATTCTCTTTTCAATTATGGATGGTCGACTTCATCTTTCAAGTAAATTTCTCCCCCCGGGCCAGCGGCCGTGCGGACCTGGCTTTAAAAATGTATTAATTCCTGATCAACTCGCGTATAACTGTCACTAATGAAAATGTTACCTGAACTTAACAATTTAAATGTTCACATTTTTTAAAAATACTTTACAACAAGGCACAATCTCCACTTATATGTCACCGTAACAACGACGATCACCCGGATTTCCAATTGAGTATGAAACCAATAGCCATTCCCCACGGCAGCGACGGGAAACCAAAAGACGAATGCGGCATAGTCGGCATCTACGGCAACCCGAAGGCCGGGAACCTGGCCTACCTGGGCCTGTATGCACTCCAGCACCGGGGCCAGGAATCCGCCGGCATCGCAACGTCCGACAACCACCACATCTACCGGTACGCGGGCATGGGCAAGGTCATAGACGTGTTCAAGCAGGAGCACATAGACAATTTGCAGGGGCACATGGCAATCGCCCACAACCGCTATTCCACGACCGGGTCTTCGTATCTGAGAAACGCGCAGCCGTTCCGCTCCGAGTCCATCCTGGGGCCGATCGTGCTCGCACACAACGGCAACCTGACCAATGCCGTGTCGCTCCGCCACGATCTCGAGAAGAAAGGGCACATCTTCCAGACCACGATCGACTCGGAGGTCATCGTGCACCTGATGGCGAAATCCGGTATCGATGACTTCCTGGAGGCCCTGGTCTACGCCCTCAAGCAGGTGCGCGGCGCATACTCCCTCCTGGTCATGAACCGCGATAAGATCTACGCGGTTCGGGACCCGAACGGGTTCCGGCCTCTCGTGCTCGGCAAGCTCGGCGACGCGACGGTTATCGCGTCCGAGACCTGCGCCTTCGACATCATGGACGCGGAATACGAGAGGGAAGTCGAGGCTGGCGAGCTGGTCGAGATATCCGAATCGGGCATTAAATCATACCGCCCCTTCGAGAAGAAGGAGCAGTCGCTCTGCGTGTTCGAGTACATCTACTTCTCCCGGCCCGACAGCATCATCTTCAACAGGTCGGTCTACGACATGCGGATCCGCCTGGGACGCATGCTGGCGCACCAGGCGCCGGTCGAGGCGGACATCATCGTGCCCATACCGGACTCGTCCGTGTGCGCCGCCATCGGCTACTCGCGCGAGGCGGGCATCCCCTATGAGCTGGGACTGATCCGGAGCCACTACATCGGCCGCACCTTCATAGAGCCAACGCAGAAAATACGGGACTTCGGGGCCAAGATCAAGTACAACGTGGTGCGCGCCTCCGTCCGGGGAAAGCGCATAGTGGTGGTGGACGACTCGATCATGCGCGGGACCACGATGCGGAAGATCATCAAGATGTTCCGCATGGCGGGGGCGAAGGAGATACACGTGCGCATATCCGCGCCGCCGACCACCTTCCCCTGCTTTTACGGTATCGACATACCCACGCGCAAGGAGCTCATCGCCGCCACCCACACCATCGAGGAGATACGCAAGTACCTCCGCGTCGACTCGATCGAGTACATGAGCGTGGCCACCATGCTGAAAGCCCTGGACGAGCCGGGCATGCGCTTCTGCACCGCCTGCTTCGACGGCTATTATCCCTGCGAGCTCGACGAGATGTGCGAGGACAGCCAGAAGTACCTGTTCGAGGACTCGGGGAACGGGGACTATTACTGATCCGCAATACCGATTGAATATCTCAACTACCGCATTTTTTTCTTGTCATAACGCCGCCCGCCTGCTTTAGTAAGCATAGCAATGCATTATCATCAAACCGGCATCTTTCCCGTCGGCTTCAACTGCCGGCGGTTAGCGCGGGCATGCGGGACGGACTGCCGTCATCCATGGAGGATACGATGAAAAAGCTTCGTTTAGCGGCTGCTTTCTCAGGCGTGCTTCTCGTCCTGACGGTCGTCGCCGGGCATGTACCAGCGCGGGCCGCGGGCATGAGCATAGGCGCCTATTCATGGTATGCCCAGTGGAACCCCGCCTTCACGAACTGGTTGACCGGTGACCTGAAAAGCTTCGCTCTGGGTTATTCGTACAATAAAATAATTCTCCATGGCCCCGGAATTTCTATACGGGCCGTCGATCGGATTCACCCTTTCCGACCGTGTCAGCCTGTCCGCAGTCATGCTGATGGGGAGGTACAAGCTCTCGGCATCGTACCTGAAAATGGCGAACCTGGGCGCCGGTTTTGTTAATGCGTACGGGACAAGCCGGAATACCCTGGTACAGCGATATGACGTTGACACCACCCTGTCCATTAGGGCGGTAAAATATCTCTCGTTCTTTATCGGGCTCAAGTACCAGTACTACCTGTTCAAGAAAAGGACCGATTATGCCACGCTGGTTCCCGCCACGGGTATAATCGGGCGCATGGACTGGGACATACTCCAGAACGCGGTCGGCCCCGGCCTCGGGCTGAGCCTCGCGTTCAACCTCGTAGCGGACTTTTATCTCACGGCGAGCTTTTCGGGACTCTACATGAAGCCGCTCATGAGAATAAAAAATATCGGGTCCCGCTACGTGCCGGCCGCGACATCTCTGTATCCCCTGAAAAGCACCATGAAGCCCGACTATCATTACGCGGGCGCGAACTCGTCGATTACATTCTCTTATCATATCAGAAAAGCATACCTTACCCTGGCGGTCGGCTTCCGGTACCAGTTCATTTACGTCCTCGGCAGGGACGCGCGCCCGGATCCCTATTCCATGGTATTCGGCGCATTTGACTCAATGTTCTCGCAGGAGGAAAGGTGGGACCACTTCTACGGCGCAACCGCCTCGGCAGTGTTCTCATTCTCATTTGAAAGGGAAAAAGCAGGCTGACAGGCCAGGATGCCGCCGGTCTCTGTTGCGGCCGCTCAGGGTCGGGATCACGTCATCACGTCAAACTTTGTCCCGCAGTTCGAGCAGGTGATCCGGATGCGGCCCTTGCCCCGCGGCGCGCGGTGCCTGGTCCTGCATGAGGGACACTCCACGATCTTTCCCAGGAGCAGGCCCTCCAGCCGCGCCCGATCGAACCCCACGATCATCTGCCCGTCGATGATGAACGCGGGGACCCCCTTCACTCCCGCGCTTGCGAGCCGCTGCGCGGCCGCGGCGTCGCGCGAGATATCGTACTCCGTGTACGTGACGTTATTCCGGGAAAGAAACTCTTTCGCCTGGTGACAGTAGGGTCAGGTCGGCGACAAAAAAAACTCGACATGGCTCATGGTCAACCCATCACTTCCCGTCCACGTTCTTTATCAGCTGAACGAAAAACCGTATGATGTCGCCGTAATTGTCCACCGCGAGGCGCTCGTTGGTGCCGTGCACCTGGCCGAGCGACTCGGAGGTGTTGATCATGGGCGAGAACCGGAATATGCCCTCGCTGACCGGTATGTAGAAGCGCGAGTCCGTCGCGGCCGAGAAGAGAAACGGCGTGACGACCGTTCCGGGGAACACTTCGCGGATCGTGCGCTCCAGCGTTTTGTACGCCGGGAGCCCGGCATCGGTGACCGGTGTCGGTTCCTTCGCCTCCGCTAGCACGGTGATCTTCACCCGCTCGTCCTTTATGACGGCGCGCGCACGGTCGGTGACGCTTTCGGTCGTCTCGCCCGGCATGATGCGGAAGTTCACCACGGCCGCGGCCTTTATAGGAAGCACGTTCTCCCTCATGCTTCCCTGCAGCATGGTCGGCGCGATGGTCGTGTGCATCACCGAGGCCATGGAGGGCGACGCGCCGAGCTGCGACTTCACGACCCCGCCCAGGAGCCAGAGGTTGGCCAGGGCGAGCCTGTTGCCGAAGGGCATCTCCGGGCCGATGGTCTGGAGCATCTGCTTCGTCACGCCGGCTATCCTGAGCGGGTACTGGTTCTTCTCCAGACGGCTCACCGCGGTGCAGACGATCCCCGCCGCAGTCTCCTTCGGCGGCATGGCCGAGTGGCCCCCGGCGGTGGTCACCGAGAGCTCCAGGGAGAGGTAGCCCTTTTCCGCGGTCCCCACGAGCGCGACCGGCGCCTTGACCCCCGCCACCATGCCCTTCGATATGAATCCGCCCTCGTCCACGACCATCTCGAGCTTCACCCCGCGCGATTTGAGGAGATCGGCGATCCGGCCGTTGCCTTCCTGCCCCCGCACCTCCTCGGTATGACCTATTGCCATGTATATCGTGCGCTTCGGCTTATATCCTTTCTTCAGCAAATATTCGAACGCTTCCAGCACGCCCGTGACATTGAGCTTGATGTCCTGCGCGCCCCTGCCCCACACGCAGCCTTCCGCGATTTTTCCCGCAAACGGTGGGTACTTCCAGTCCTTCTCGGTCCCGGGCTCGACCGGTACCACGTCGCTGTGCCCCATCAGGAGGATCGGCTTCGCTTTCGGATCGCTCCCCTTCCACGTGTAGAGAATGCTGTACCTGTTCACGAGCTCCTTTGTGAGATGCTTCTTTACAAGGGGAAACGCTTTATCCAGATAGGCGTAGAAGTCCGTGAACTCGCGGTAATCGACCTGTGCCGGATCAATGTGTGAAACCGTTTTAAAGCGCAGGGCGCCGGCGAACCGCTCAGCCGCACCTTTTACGTTGATGTCAATTTTCGGTATCGCCTTTACATCGACCTGTTTGGACGAGAAAAGAGCGGTGCGAATGAGCGCAATCGCCAGGATTGTCATGATTACCAGACCCGCAATTGCTCCGATCTTTTTCAGCATGGAAGGCCTCCTTTATTCCGGGGTTACTCCGCATACGGCTCCGTTGAACCGGAGGACGTATTGTGCAGCGCGTGGACGGGAATGTCAAACATTTTCGAGACCGGGAGAGACGACTTTCTTCTTGACATACGGCTTTTTCCCGTATAAGTATCAGTATCATGCAGGAAGAATGGACCATGCGTAAACTTTTCGTCATCCTCGCGCTCCTCACCCTCCTCGCCTCGTGCGGCGGGCAAAGGTACGTGTTCCGGCCGGTCCCCGGGTTCAGCAACGCGACCAACGCGGCGCTCGAGCAGTTCTTCCGGGACACGGCGTCCGTGAAGGGCCGGAAGGTCGCCGTGTTCGACGGCGACGGAACCACCATCGGCCAGGCGCCGCACTACCTCGCGGATGAGTGCCTGTACCGGGCCGCCCTGGACGAGCCGGGCAGGAAGCCGGACCTGATCCGCCGCATGAAGCCCCTCTCGAACGTGTCCCTTGAGTACGTGCAGATGCGAGTCCTCTTCTTCGAAGGCGACACGGTGCAGGGCGTGCGAGACCGGGGCGAGCAGTGCTTCAACGAACGGTACCGGGACAAGATCTTCCCGCCCATGAAAGAGCTCATCAGCCTCCTGAAAAACAACGGGTTCGAGATATGGATCGTGTCTGCGAGCCCGGAGGCCATGTACCAGCAGTTCCTGGCAAAAGCCTTCGGCATACCGGTCACCAACGTCATCGGCGTGAAGTCTGTCGTGCGCGGCGGGCGGATCACGGCCGAGATCGTGCGCCCCGTCCCCCAGGACCGCGGCAAGAAAGAGGCGATCGAGACCTTCGTGCAGGAGACGCCGCTCTTCGCCGCGGGCAACAGCCGGGGCGACCGCGAGATGATCGAGTCGAGCCGCGGCATCCGCATGATCATCAATCCCGACGAGCACGTGGAGAAGGGTGAGACCGAGAGCGTGGCCTCGTACGCGCGCCGGAACAGGTGGCTGATCGAATGCATAACCGACGAGCCCGCTCCGGGCTTCCCGGCAGTTTCATCAAGATACTTCGGCATCAGGAAAAACAAAACGCATGTGGGGCGTGAGGGGGCCGATTGCTCCGGAAGGTAGCGGCATTTTTCAAACCCGCGCCCCACGCGCCGCGCCTTCCCGACGGCGAGGTGAAACGCCTCTACCCCCGCTACCGCTGGTCCGTTCTCGAGTCCACCTTCATCGGGTACGCTCTCTTCTACATAACGCGCAACAACCTGGCGGTCGTGGCCAAGGACATGGGAAGCGCCCTCCATTACGACTACTCCATGGTGGGTGACATCCTTTCCGTGAGCGCGATCGCCTACGGGCTGGGCAAGTTTCTGATGGGCGCCCTCTCCGACCGGAGCAACCCCCGGCGCTTCATGGCCCTGGGCCTCATCCTTACCGCGGCCGTCAACTTCGCGTTCGGCGGCGCGCGGAACTATCCGGCGCACCTATTCCTCTGGGCACTCAACGGGTTCGTGCAGGGAATGGGATGGCCGCCCTGCGGCAGGTCGCTCGGCCACTGGTTCAGCGTGGGCGAGCGCGGCACCGTGTTCTCGGTCTGGAACATCGCGCACAACGTGGGCGGCGGCATCGCGGGCGTCATCGCCGCGTGGGCCGCGGGCCGGTGGGGCTGGACCGGCGCCTTCACCGTGCCCGGCGTGATTGCGCTCATAAGCGCGGGCTACCTGCTCCTTCGCCTGCGCGACACGCCCCAGTCCGAGGGGCTGCCGCCGATCGAGGAATACCGGAACGACTACCCGGCAGAGGCGAAGGAGGACCACGAGCGCGAGCTTACCGCGCGGGAGCTTTTCGTGGACAACATACTGGCCAATAAAAAATTATGGCTCTTCGCCATGGCGAATATCTTCGTGTACGTGGTGCGTTACAGCATGCTCGACTGGGGCCCCACCTATCTCCGCGACGTGAAGCACGCCACGCTCGCGGGCGGCGGGATCGGCGTGTTCGTGCTGGAGTTCAGCGGCATCCCGAGCACCATCCTGATGGGCTGGCTCTCCGACCGGCTCGGCGGCAGGCGCGGCATGGTGAGCATGCTCTGCATGATCCCGATCTTCTTCGCGTTCGTGGGGCTGCGGCTCAACCCGGCCGGCAACCTCTACCTGGACATGGTGTTCCTCGGCGTTATCGGCTTTTTCGTATACCCGCCCGTGATGCTCCTCGGCGTGGCCGCACTTGACATGACATCGAAAAAGGCGGTGGGCGCCGCGGCCGGGTTCGTGGGGCTGTGGGGCTACATCGGCAGGACCGCCCAGGCAAAGGGGCTCGGCTGGATGGCCCAGAACCCCGCGTACGGATGGGACGGCGTGATGTATACCATCTACGGCGCCACGATAGTATCCATTCTCCTGCTGGCATGCACCTGGAAGATCAGGCCGCGGGGATAGAAACAGGGGGTCAGAGCATAGGGGTTTGGGGCCCACAATTACCGATAACTATCGCTTAACCATCTTCGCGAGCCGGCCCCTCGGCCGACACAGGGCTCTGACCCCGGCTTTGAGGCGATACATATCATTGCGTCTTACCCATTCCGGGCGATAACTATTGCTTAATCAGCTTCCGGTGCCAGTTGAAATTGGGGCTCTGACCCCACGAGAAGGCGATAACTATCACCAACTTGACCAGGACAGCAGGGGGTCAGAGCAGCAAAAATGGCAATTTTCATAAAATTGAACACTAAAATGCATTTTCCAGCCATCGTATAAAAATACTTGACGAACAGGCGGCTAAAATCTTTTATACTCTCACCAAATAGGTGACTAGCTCAACTGGCAGAGCAGCGGTCTCCAAAACCGCAGGTTGGGGGTTCGATTCCCTCGTCACCTGCAGAACGGGACTTAAACTTTTCAGGAGGCGGGATTTCCCGCCTCTTGTTATTTTCAGGCAGATTATTGACCTGTTCCATGACTTTCGGGTCAAGGAGGAAGGAAAAGGGCTTTATCCAGTCGATTCTTACCTTAAACATTCCGTCAAAATAGATGCCCGATGCCATTGTCCGTAAAAGCTCAATCCTGCCTTCATTTGTGTCCTTTGCATACGTATCCGAGAAATACCGTAAATAGTCGATGACCTCAATGACCTTATACTCATATTTACCCAAGTCATCATCCAATATTTCCAGCTCGTCTTTTAACCTGCCTATATCGATCTCCACCTCATTGATCTTTTTATATAAATCCTCTTTCTTGATCTGACCATCCCCATATAGATCAAGAAGTCGTTCCTTTTTTGTTTCATTCTGGGCTATTGTTCTATTGATATCCTTCTTCCGCTTTTTGGTGTTCTGCACCCTTGAACTTATTGTATTTTTGAATATCCTTTTCAGGTAGTCATCGAACTGGCCGAAATAAACCACCTGTTCTACCTCTTTATCAACCAAGCCCATTAGCTCTGTTTCCCTGATCCGTCCCTTCTGGTTATTATTAGCGGCGCATTTATGGTCATAGTAGATGTAGCTATTCTTGATTTTATAACCCGTATACATTTTGCCGCAGATGGAACATTTCACGAATTTGGATAACAAGAAGTCAGTTGATTGCTTTCTATGTCCCTTAAAGTTGTCTTCTATGAATTTTATTCTATCTGCAAGCCGTTCTTCTGACACAAAGGTCGGATGTGACCCTTTATATGGCGCTCCCTTGAACTTATATATCCCCGCATAGAATTCATTCCGTAAAATACGTGTTATTGTCTGGGCATTGAACTTATATCCCTTCTGAGTCTTATATCCTTTTGCGTTAAGAATCCGCGCAACTTCCATCATGGAATATTGTTGGCTATCGTAGAGGTCAAACATCTCCTTTATGATTGGTGCTTCAACAGGGTGAAACACAAAGTTCTTAATTGTATCATCCCACTTATACCCAAAAGGAGCTTTAAGGGCGACTCTCTTCTTCTC
>Ga0116156_10000595_pt1 | contig 38218 bp, 33 predicted proteins | sample AD_UKC045_MetaG_FD_89891 | JGI IMG/M metagenome (GOLD analysis project Ga0116156, IMG submission 89891) | Active sludge microbial communities of municipal wastewater-treating anaerobic digesters from USA - AD_UKC045_MetaG | ecosystem: Engineered > Bioreactor > Anaerobic > Digestate | place: USA...
GCCGCCCTCGTCGTCATCGTCGTCCTCGCTGGAGCTGCCCGACCCGCAGGCGAAAAGCGCCGCGCCGACCATCAGCGCCACGCATAAAAAAGCCCATAGCTTAACTAGTTTCATCGCATTTCACTCCTGTCCGCTCCCGCACATCAGCGGGGAAGTAAGATTAACAGAAAAAGAATAGGAAAAGCAAGGTGTATGGCTTCTTATCAACAATGTCGAATCATATGTTATTTTAAACGACCATCTATTCCAATTATAACAATAAAAGTATATTTTTTTGCCATTATCCTCTTCAAAAAAACAACATATTGTGTAGCAACCATTAATGATATACAAATTGTAGGAAGAGCGCGCAAAAAACTAATAAGTGCTTGATTATAAAGAAAATATTAGATTTACCCTTAGAAAAATATTTCTTGAAAACATCCTCGATTTAATTCTATTCTAGTTTTGTACTGATTTATTTCATTTTTGTATTGTTTTGAATCGGTTTTATCCAGGGGTTTTGCGATGTCAGACGTTGATGATTCTGATCAGGTAAACATTTCAATCGAATTGACGAAACATTTCCTTGAAAGAGGATTTGCCCAGTCGACGGTTGTAAATAAAGTTCTATATAAAAATGGCGCTTTCAAGGTCACTGGCATTATCGACGAATCATACACTGCCTCAACCGGGCTCCAAGTCGTGGTGGGCGATTTGGAGGACGACCTCTCGTATGATGAAAGTCGAATTGAGCATATCCTTAATGGATTGGAAGGTTTTCACCGGATTTATTGTTTGCCAGATAAAAAGGCTATCCAGTGTCTGGTTTTCAACCATCCTCAATTTGCCAAGAATAGCCTAGCGGAAAATTTTCAAATTATTCAGTCAATTTTAAAACGCACTTTTTCCCGAGCGAGTTACATCCAATCCAATAAAACCATTAAATTCAGCGACCCTTTCTTCAAGTCATTGGGGCTGGCGGAAACAACCATGAAGCTTGTCGGCACGGATTTATATATTCGGCTCGATTTCGAGCAAGAAATACATATGACGAAAGGTGATGACGAAATCGACAAATAACCAACAACCTTTACCGCGTGGGGTCGGGGGACCACATGAAGACTGTTGTATTGGTTCTAATGTTGGTAGCCTTCGTTTCGTGGTTGATTCTTGAGATCATCCGCTTCGAAGGGAAAGATGAACAAACCAAAAAAAAGCGTAAAAAAGTCAGTCACAACGTGCTTATTTCCATCCTGGTGTTTTACGCGTGCGCTCAACTGGCGGTGATCATCGCAAGCTATGCAGGTTGACGGTTTTGACATTTTGACCTGATTTATCACCGGTTTTTCTCTTTTATAGCCGGCGAAACAAGCCCTTTGTTTCTAACACCCGACAAACCTGTTATCATCGGCCGTCGTCAATCTATGGAGATCTCTTTGCCCGAGCACGAAGCGCGCATTTGGGAAGAGCGGGTCTACGAGCGCATGACGCCGTTGGTGCGCGCGCCGGAATTGGTACGGCAAACGACCAAGGGATGGTTCATCGCACGGTTTTTACGGCCGCAAGCGCATGAACGCGTGCTCGATGTCGGCTGCGGCCTGGGTGAGTTCAGCCTGTTGTGCGCCGGGCAGGCGCGCGAGGTGCTGGGCGTCGACGCTTCACCCACGGCCGTCGCCGCGGCCCGTTGCGCGGCAAACGAGTTGGGCATCGCGAACGTCTCGTTCATGGAAGGCGATGTGTACGAATTAACGAAAATCGCCGGCGAACCGGATTCCTTCGACAAAATCGTCTGCTTCGACCTGCTTGAGCATCTCAGCGATCCGGAAAACGTTTTGGAGCAAATCCACGCCCTGTTGCGTCCCGGCGGTCGGGCGCTGGCCTACACCAACTGTTACGGCCGATTTTCCGCTCGTTACCTGCACGAATGGCTGAATACCGGCGGGCAGGTCGGCGAGCTGTGGGGCATCGACCGCCGCGACCATCACCTGGTGCGCTTCACCCCGCAACGACTGCGCGCGATGACCGCCGCCTGGCGCTCGCGGTTCGTCTACAAATCGCACTGGTTGATCCCGGCCGTGTCCTGGCTGATCGGCCTGCTCGACCGCCTGCGCCCCACTTCTCTACCGAAGCTCGCCGCCGTAAGTCCGCCCGAAGAAAAACCCGTCTGCCGCGTACAACAGACGATGTCCAAGCCGCGCCGTTGGCTGCAAACGCTTTCTTACCTGGTCAGCGTTTTCGAGATGGAAACGCTCGGGCGCCTCGTGCCCGGCGCGGGCGTGTACCTGCTGCTGGAAAAACGGGCGTCCGTCGCGGAAGGAGAAAAAACCAGATGAGATCAGAAGCAACGACCGTCGAAGAATACCTGGCGGAGCTTCCCGCCGACCGTCGCGAAGACCTGTCGCAAGTCCGCGAAGTCATTCTTCGCCATCTACCGAAAGGATACGACGAGGTCATGCGCTGGGGTATGATCACGTACGAAGTGCCGCTGAAAACGTACCCCGACACCTACAACAAACAGCCGTTGATGTACGCCGCGCTGGCTTCCCAGAAAAACCATATGGCGGTCTATCTGGTCGCCATTTACGTCGACGAGAACGACCGCCAAAAATTCGAACAAGACTATAAAAAAACCGGCAAGCGCCTCGATGTCGGCAGCTCGTGCGTGCGATTCAAAAAAATCGAAGATCTGCCGCTTGCATTAATCGGCGCGGCTATCGCTCGTTACCAGCCGCGGGATTTTATCGCTTCCTTTATCAAGGAAACGGAAAAGCGCAGGAGCGATAAAAAGAAAAAATAGTCCGTCGCGCGTACGTCCACGAAACAGATCGCCGCTTGGTTAACAGCGCTCCCGACCTCCGGTGACCGCCGAGGAATTTGCGGAAGGCGACGGCCGGCGGCCGACATGGAATCAATCAGGTTTCGCCCAGCAACTTTCGCGCGCGACCGCCGAAAAACGCGGCCGCGTCGCGTTTAACCCACGGCAGCGCGGCCCAGGCGTCGGCCTGCTCGGCGTAGGAGAAGGTCAGGTTGGGGAAATCCGAGCCGAACAGCAGACGCTCGGCGTAGGGCGCCAGATCCGCGTCGAAAGCGAAGGGCACGGCGGCGCGGTACGGCTCGACGTTGGTGAACGACGCCTCCAGGTGCAGGCCCGCGTAACGGTCGCAAAGCTTCAGGTACTCCAGCGTCTGCATCGCGCCCAAATGGGCGATGACCATCTTCAGGCGCGGATTGCGCGCCAGGCGCTCGGCCACGCGCGCCACATCCAAATGCGGTCGCGTGTACGGATACGGCGCGTTGCCGCTGTGCAACACGCAAGGCCGACCCGCCGCCTCGATCGCGTCGAACGCCGCATCCAAACGCGGGTCGCTCACCGCGACCTGCTGCACCTCGCAGTGGATCTTCAACCCATGCAGGCCGAGGCGGTCGAGCGCCTCGCGGGCCAACGCGCCGACGTTTTCGTCGTCCGGGTGCACGGTGAAAAAGCCGCGCACTTGCGGCTGGGCACGCTGCAGTTCGGCCAGAAAGACGTTGAGTTCCGCCGCGACGCCGGCCTTGTGCGCATAGGGCAGCGCCCAGCACTCGCCCACGCCGAAGCCGGCCAGCGCGGCGAGCACCTCGTCGGTTTCATGCGGATAGGGAATGTTCCACCCGACCTCGGCGAACCAGCGGCGAATGGCGCCGAACAGCCGCGCGGGAAACAGATGCACGTGACAATCGACGGCAACGGCCGCTTGCGGACGGCGGAAGATGTCCTCGGCTGCGTCTATTCCACCACTCCCCAGTCGGACGGGTCGGGACCCATCACGAAGTGCAACGAGCCGCCGTTGACGATGTCCGCGTGGGTGAACCACGGCTCGGCGAGCGCCGCGCCGTTGAGCTCCACCGACTGCACGTAGACGTTTTCGTCGCTGTTGCCGTCCACGGTGATCACGAAGTCGCCGCCCGCCAGGTGCAGCGTCGCGCCGTCGAACAGCGGGCTGCCCACCACGTAGAGGTCCGAGCCGGCCAACGGCATGAAGCCCAGCGAGGCGAACATGTACCAGGAGGTCATCGTGCCCGCGTCGTCGTTGCCGTCATAGCCGCCGGGCAGCGGGCGGTACTTGTTCTCCAGAATCCACCGCGACCACTTCTGCGTCAGGTCCGGCCGGCCGGCGTAAAGGAACATGTAGACGTGGAACATCGACATCTCGTTGCCGTGCCAGTAGTACAGGTCGGGCAGCCAGGCGATCGGCGCGCCGGTTTCGGCCTGCTCGAAAGCCCAGTTGAGTTTTTCGACGAAGGCCTCGTTGCCGCCGAACAGCGCGATCAGGCCGGCCGGGTCGTGCGGCACGTAGAAGGTCCAGTGCCACGCGTTGCCCTCGACGTACTGTTCCGAGAACGGGTACCAGGACACGAACGGCTCGACCCACGAACCGTCGCAGTTGCGCCCGCGCAGGAAGCCGACTTCCGGATCCCAATGGTTGCGATAGTTGTGGCTCTGCTCCAGGAAACGTTCGGCGTCCTCGGTTTCGCCCATCGCCGCGGCCCACCACGACAGCGCCGCGTCGGAGTAGGAATATTCCAGCGTATGGCTCGTGCCCTTGTCGCGCACATCCTCGCAGCACCAGCCGACGTTGAGGTACTGCTCCATCGCCGAGCGGCCGTGCGGCGTCGAGCCCACCGCCTGCGCGCGGCAGCCTTCATAGGCCAGATCCACGTCCCAGCCGGTCAGCCCTTTGAGGTACGCCTGCGAGAACAGGTAGGTCATGTTCGAGCCGAGCATGCAGCCGGTGTAGCCCTCGCAGCAGGGCCAGCGGGGCATGTCGCCGCCCTGCTGGTACATGGCGATCAGCGAGTTGAGAAAATCGACCGACTTGGCCGGCTCGATCAGGTCCATCAGCGGATGCCAGGTGCGGAAGGTGTCCCACAGCGAAAAATCGGTGTAGTAACGCCGGCCCGCGCCCGGATCGTGCATCTCGTGATCGAAGCCGTGGTACAGCCCGTTCGCTTCGACCCAGTCGGTGGGCATCATGTACAGGTGATAGAACGAGGTATAGAAAATCTTCAGCTGGTCTTCGGTCGCGCCGACCAGGTCGATCATGTTCACGATCTCGCGCCACCGGTCGCGCGTGTCGTTGACGGCGGCGGCGAAATCGAAGTCGGGCATCTGGTCTTCCAAGTTCGCCTCGGCCTGCTCCAACGACTGGTAGCTCAGGGCGACGCGCACCAGCACGCGATCGTTCGGCAGATCGGCGAAGCCGATGTACGCGCCGATCTGTTCGCCCGCTTCGATCGTGCCGTTGGGATGCGGATTGCCGTTGTCCCAGGTGGTGTACGACGCGAAGGGTTCGGAAAACTCCATCACGTAATAGGTCCGCACGCCGCCGTGCCGACCGGTCAACGAGCCGCTGACCAAAATCTCGCCGCTGATGCGGCTGGTGGCCGGATCGACCAGGATCGTTGCTTCGGGCATGGTCGTGCCCGCGTCGATCGCGTGGCTCGGATCGACCACCACGAAGGCCGGTTTGTCGGGCGGGAAGGTATAGCGGTGAATCGCCGCGTAGCCGCGCGTGGCCAGCTCGGCGTACACGCCGTAGGTGTCAAGCATGACGCCGTAATAGCCCGCCTTGGCCGTTTCGTTGAAGTGCGTGAAGCGGCTGCGGTAGTCGGCCTCGGAGATCGGCCTTGTCGGTTCGACGGTCACCGGCATCAACAGCAGCGCGCCCAGGTCGGTCGCGCCGGTGCCGTATAGGTGGGTGTGCGAGAACCCACGGATCTGCGTGTCGGCGTAGTAATAGCCGCTGAAGTGGTTGAAGCTGAAATTCAGACCGTGAATGGTCGTGTCCGGGCTCAGCGAGAGCAGGCCGAAGGGCGCTTTCGGGCCGGGATAGGCCGAGGCATAGCCGAAGCCCAGGCCGCCGGTGCCGATCAGCGGATCGATGTAATCGAGACGATCGGGGGTCGCGTCGTCGTCGCCGGCATCGTCGTCGGCGGTATCGTCATCGTTGCCGGTATCGTCGTCGTCGTCGGCATCGTCGTCGCCGCTGTCGTCGTCGTCGTCATCGCCGGACGAATCATCGCTGTCATCGTCGTCGTCGCCGCACGCCGCCGTCGCCAACGTCATCGCCAACAACAAAATCCAGCCGAGCCAAAAGCGTTGGTGCATTTTAAAAAAGCCTCCACGTTGTCCGGAGCGTATCTTAACAGATTGTCGCGGGCTTGGGTATTGCCGTTACCGCATTGCATTCGAAGGAAAGGTGAACGAAAATCCTTTCATCAACAAACCAAGGGGGAGTTACATGCGTTTGTCGAAATGGTTTTTGCTGCTGCTCGTGATGGCGACGCTGGCCGTGGTTCCCATGCTGGCTTGCGGCGACGACGACGATGACGATGACGACGACGATGACGACGATGACGACGCCACCGGCGGTTCGACCTGCTCCGGCATGTGCAACAAGATGTCCGAATGCCTCGGCTCGTTGATGAACGAATACTTCGGGTCGGTGGACGACTGCATCACCACGTGCGAAACGGACCTCGGCTCGGACGCGAACCTGGACTGCATGGCCCAATGCGACCTGGACGACAGCTGCGTGACCTGGGGCTTGTGCGTCGGCCAGTGCGGCGAAATCTAAGTTCCGCCGCCGTCAGCGGGCCATTTTCCGGAAGATGATTTTGGTCGTCTCCAGCAGGATCTTGATGTCGAACGCCAGGTTGGTGTGTTTGATGTAATACAGGTCGAGCTGGAGCTTTTCCTTGGCGTCCTCGACCGTCGCGCCGTACGGGTAGCGGACCTGCGCCCAGCCGGTGATGCCCGGCTTCACCACGTGTCGCTGACTGTAATAATGAAGCTGCTCGCTGAGCCGCTTGACGAAGAACGGCCGCTCGGGGCGCGGGCCGACGAAGCTCATTTCGCCGTTGAGCACGTTGAACATCTGCGGAATCTCGTCGATGCGGAAGCGGCGGATGTAATGGCCGATCGGCGTCACGCGATCGTCGTTCTCCCGCGCCCACACCGGCCCGGTGGCGTCCTCCGCGTCCACCCGCATCGAGCGGAACTTGAGCAACTGAAACGTCTCGCCGCTCAACCCCACGCGCTCCTGCTTGTAGAGAATCGGCCCCCGGCTGGTCAGCTTGACCAGGATCGCCGTGGGCACCCACAGCGGCGCGGCGACGATCAATCCCGTCATCGCGGTGATCAGGTCGAAGGCGCGCTTGGAAAACAACCGCAGCCGGCCGACCTTGAAGCCGTCGGTGAACACGAACCAACTCGGGCGCAGCGATTCGAGCACGATCTTGCCAGCGAAGCGCTCGTGGAAAGTGACGTTGTCAATGATGCGCACTCCGGTCAGCTTGACTTCCATCAGTTCGCGCGTGGGCAGGAAGCCGCGTTGTTCGTCGAGAGCAACGATCACCAGATGCGCGCGATGCTCCGCACACAAGGTAGGCAGGGTGTCGGCCGCTCCCAACACGCGGAAGCCGAGCACCTCGTTTTTTTCCACCCGGCCTTCGGCCACCACGCCGACGATCCGATAGCCGCTGTCGCCGTAGCGGATCACGTCCTCCAACACGGTCGTCGCCAGCTTGCCCGTGCCCAGCACCAGCGCGCGCTGCATGAAGCTGGATTCCTCGCTGATCTCCCCCCACAACAGGCGGTACAGCACGGTGATCGTGATGCAGAAAATCACCGAGAGGGCGAGAATGCCCTGGCCGATCATCGCCGGCTTGTAGAAATAGTAGATCGCGGTCAGGAAAAACACGCTGGTCACGAAGGCCTTGAGCAGGTTCTTGATGAACTCGCGGAAGGAAATGTGCAGCGATACTTCATACAGATCGAAGTAGTGGTACGAGATTTTAATCACCCCGTACATGACCAGCACGCCGCCGAGAGTGCGGGAAGTGAACAGGTCGTAAATATCGTAAAGGTAGCGTAAGTAACAGGCGAGCGCGATCGCTCCCAGCAAAGCCAGGTCCTGAAAAAGAATAAACGTAAAGTTACGGCTTAGGTTCGAACGCATCTTCCTCGCCTGATTGTCTTATCCGGTATTATTCACGGAAGTCGCGGCATGGCAAGACTGTCTGCCGGAAAATCGGATCGTCCTTTGAATTAATTCGGGGCATAAACTAGAATGCATAATTGCGCAGTCCACAGGGCGGGAGAGGAACGATCATGAAGAAATCGATCTTGTTACTGGCGGTCCTGACGCTCGTTTTTTCGCTGGTCGCTTGCGGCGGCGATTCCACAGACAATGCCGATCAGGGACGGCTGGACGACGACGACGATTCCGTCCCGCCGGTAGACGATGACGACGACACCGACGACGACGACACCGACGACGACACCACCGGCGACGACGACACCGGCGACGACGACACCGGCGACGACGACTCCGGCGACGACGACTCCGGCGACGACGATACCGGCGACGACGACTCCGGCGACGACGATACCGGCGACGACGACTCCGGCGACGACGATACCGGCGACGACGATACCGGCGACGACGATACCGGCGACGACGATACCGGCGACGACGACACCACCGGCGAACCGCCGACCATCGATATCGTCACTCCGGCCGCCGGGCAGACCTACACCACCAACGAACTGGCCGTACTGATCAACATCACCGACGCCGACATCGTCCAGGTGTTCCTCGACGGCAACGAGGTCACCGGTCTGCTGCAGATCGGCGACACGACCGTCACCGGCACGCTCGACGGTTTGACCGACGGCGCGCACACCCTGTACGCCACCGCGGAAAACACCTACGGCTTCGACGAGGACACCAACAACTTTACGATCGACATCGGCGAGCCGTATCTCGACTTGCAGCTGACCAGCCTCTATCCGCAGGTCGGCACGCAGGTCACCCGGTCGGTGCACGTGTACGACGCGCAGGGCAACGACATCACCGGCTCGGTGACGATCGAGAAAAACGTAACCCCGACGACCGGCTTCACGCAAAACGGCGAGGTGTTCACCTTCAACCAGCCGGGCACGTGGACGTTCACGGCGAGCTGCGAATACAACGGCCGGAAGATCGAGTTATCCGACGAGGAAACGGTCGTCGCCAGCGACAACATCCCACATCACATCACGCTGAACCTCTCGGCCACGACGGCCCAGGCGGGCGCGTGGGTCAACGCGAACGTGGCTGTGTTCAACCAGTTCAACCAGGTGCTCAACCTGCCGGTCGCCTTCACCGTCGAGCCGGGCGCGGGCGTGACGATCAATTACGACACCAAGCGCATCCGCTTCACGATCGCCGCCGACTATACGGTCACCGCCTTCCCGGCAAGTTATCCGACGGTGACGGCGACCGACACGATCACCATCACGCCGGGCGCGCCGGTTTCGCTGGATCTGGACGTGTCCGCCAACGGCATCGACGCGGGCGAAACGATCGACTACGAGGTCGAGATGGTCGACGCCTACGGCAACCACCACGCCGCGGGCTGGACGATCGCGTCCAATCCGTCCAACGGCGTGATCATCAACACGACCGAACGGACGATCACCTTCAACAAGGGCGGCGAATTCGTCGTCACCGCGTCCTACTCGGCGCTGTCGGATTCGCAGACGATCACCGTCACCGACAACTCGCCGCCGACGATTTCCTGGACCAGCCCGGCGCGCGGCACTTTTACCGAAAACCCGTCGGTCGTGCTGGCCGGAGTGATCACCGAAATCGGCGGCGATATCGCCTATCTGAAAATCAACGACCAGAACGTCAGCTTCGGCGCCAACGGCGTGTTTTCCTACCCGCGCTCGTTGGCCCCGGGCTACAACCTGTTCGTGGCCGAGGTGGCCGACAACTCCGGCAACTCGGCGACTTACCAGATCAGCGTGCTGCGCGGTTCGCACCTGGCCAACGACGCGTGGGTCGAAAACGCGGTGGGCGCGCGAGTCAACCAAAGCGGCCTGGATCGCGTCGAGGCAATCGCCATCGGCTACCTGGAGGAATTCGACATCACGCAGTACCTACCCGATCCGCTGGTCGACGAATCGTTCAGCCTGGGCGGACAGACCTGCGACATCTACGCGCAAATCACGTCGTTCGATTACAGCGTGGCGATCAACCTCCAAGCGATGAACGGCTACATCTGGGCCGAGGCGATTTTGAGCGACGTGGCGCTGTCGCTGTCGTTCAGCATCGCCTGCGCCGACGGCGCGGACGAAACGTACCTCGGCTCGATCTCCTTCGACGAGTTGCGCGCCGACATCCCCGTCTACGTGGACGTGGTCGACAACGAGCTGTCGGTGACGCTGGGCACGATCAACCTGAGTCAGCCGAGCGGCTTCTCGTTGACGATCACCGGGTTCGATCCCTCGCTGGTCGCACAGCTTTCGGCGGCGTTGGAAATCGTGATGATCCCCATCGCTGAAAACCTGATCAACCAGATCGTGCAGGAGGAATTGCCGCCGCTGATCGAGGAAGCGCTGGCCGATCTGGAGTTGACTTTCTCCTTCGAATTGCTGGAACACACGCTGACGTTGGACGCGCAGTTCAACGACATCGAAATCGGCACGCCGGGCATCGTCCTGTGGATGGACGGTAAAACGAGCGCGGACGCCTATGATCCGAACACGCCGGCGCATAACGGCTCGTACTACACGATCGGCAACCTGCCCGACTTCGGCGCCGTCTCGCCCGGCTACCTGCCCTACGAACTGGCGGCGGGTATCAGCGACGACATGCTCAACGAAGCGCTGTACGTGATGTACCGCTCGGGCCTGCTGACCCTGACGCTTGACGACGCGAGCGGCTTCGGCCTCGGGCTGACCGCGGGCGACCTCGAGCTGTTCTTCCCGGGCATCAGCGACCTTTACGGCGAAGAGGCGCCGGTGGTCATTCACACCGCGCCCAAATTGCCGCCGATCATCGACCTGTTCCCCGGCGACAAGGCGGCGGGCGTCGAGTTGGAGATGGGCGAGTTCTTCGCCGATATCGTCGTGCAGTCGCCGACCGACGAGGAAACGACGGTCCTGGCGATGGTCCTCTACCTGGACGCCTCGGTGACCGTCGACGCCGACGAAACGGGCTCCACCCTGACGATCACCATCGGCACGCCCGAAGTGGCGCTGGACATCACCGAATCGATGAGCATGCTGCCGCCGGCGTTCTTCGAAGAATTCATGCCCATGCTCGTTCAGTTCGTGCTGCCGCTGATCAGCTCGTTCCTCGAAGAGTTCCCCATCCCGGCCTTCGAGGGCTATTCGCTGCAGGTCGTCGACCTGACGACCATCGGCACGACCAACGATTACCTGGGCATCTACGGCAACCTGATCGAAGCGCCGCCGGCCGATGCGCCGTGGCTGACGCGCTGACGGCGAAAACGTTGGACGCTTGCGAAGCTCTTCGTCGCTGACGGAGAGCTTCGTTCCTTTTTTCCCGCGCAGGAGAACGCGATGAAACTGCGGTTGTGGTGCCTGTTGATTTTTTCGCTCTGTCTTTTGGGCGCGGCGCTGACGATTGCCTGCGGCGACGACGACGACGACGATGACGACGACAACGATGTCGCCGACGGCGACGATGACGCGCCGTCCACCGGCTGCGTGCTGATGGGCGAGGTGTGGGCCGAGGGTTGCGTGAATGCCTACGCCGGTTACGCCGGCCCGGGCGAACTGGCCGACATCATGCAACGCTGCTGCTCCGAGTTGGAAGAAACCGTGCTCGTCGGCTGCCTGCTCGCCTGTCTGGAGAACGGCGACGATTGCGCTACGCAAAAACCATGCGTCGACGACTGCGTCGCCCAGGCTCAGGCGGATGCGGAAGCGATGCAGGACGACCACGGTCAGGCGCTGCTCATCGATTGCATCGAACACGGCGACGGCGAAGACCACAGCGGCTGCGATTATTCATGCGAAGAGGCAATGAACGCGCTCTACGACTGTGACCGCGCGGTCAACGACGGGCAGGTTTTGACCCGCGAAGAGGCGATCGAATCCTGCGCCTACGGCAGCGAATCGCCGGCCAACGACGGCACCACCGCCTCGTGCATCCGCATCAAATGCTTTTGCCAAGACGACGCCGATTGCCCGGCGCTGATTTCCTGCGCGATCAGCGGTTGCTGATTTGTCCCAGCACACCTTTGGCTTCGCCAAAAGTGTGGCACACGAGCAAGTCATCCTGAACGAAGTGATGGGGTCCGGGTTCAAGACAATGGTAATAATCTACCGAAAGGAAGCGTGTTACCTTTGTTTTGATTACTCTCATAAATTCGCAATTCCGCATTCGGAATTCGTCATTATTTTTGGGGCGGATCGATATCCAAGCGAATGCGCCCGGCGTCGCCACAGCCCTTGAGCGAACCGAGCGCGCCGCGCACCACGCCCGCCAGCATCCCGGCGGCGAAGGCGTTGAGTTCGATGCGTTTGCCGTCGACCAGCAGGCGCACCGGCGCGATTTCCACATCTTTTAAAAAGCGCTGCTCGATGAAATCGGCGATCTGCTCCGGCCAGTTCAGGTCGAGCACGGGCACCTCGACGTCCAGCGGGTAATCGGTGGCCAGCGCCAGCCAATGCGGATCGTCCCGGCAGACGATCGTTTCGTCGGGCTGTCCTTCGCGCCACACCTCGATCTTGGGCACCGGCGCGTGCTTGAAACCCTCGACCAGCACGATGTCCGCGTCGTCGACGAACCGCCCGACCAGTTCATCGAGTTCCTGCGCCGCCTCGGTTTCGCTCATCACCGCCAGGCGCTTGGCCGACACGGCGATCACCTGGCAGGCGCCGGCTTCGCGATGCTTGAAGGTGTCCTTGCCCTCGTGGTCGACCTCGATCGTCTCGTGGCTGTGCTTGATCGTCGCCACGCGATAGCCGCGCGCGGCGAGCTCACCGACGACGCGACACAGCACGGTGGTCTTGCCGCAATTGGACGTGCCGACGAAACCAACGATCGGAATCATGCTTCCTCCCAAGCGATGCGTTGCGGATGGGTGTAGACGCGGCAATGGTCGGCGCGCACCTTGCCCACCACGGTCATGCCGATTTTCTCGGCCAGCGCCAGCCCCAAGTCGGTGGGCGCGGACAACGAGGTGAGAATCGGCGCGCCCAGCCGGCCGGCTTTGAGCATTACCTCGCTGCTGATGCGGCCGGTGAAAAACAGCGCGTAGCGTCCGGGGTCGCGGTCGTTGGCCAATGCCCAGCCGGCCAGCTTGTCCAGCGCGTTGTGCCGGCCGATGTCCTCGCGAAAGACCTGCACGCCCGCCGCGTCGTACAGCGCCGCGCCGTGCACGCCGTGCGTGTTTTTATACAACTCCGACGCACCGGACAATTCGCCGCAGCGCGTGTAGATCGTCGCGGGCGTCAGCGTCAGTTCGCCGCGCACGCGCACCTCGCCGGCGTCGACCTGTTGCCGCACCTGCTGATACAAACTCCCCTTGTTCGCCCCGCTGGTCACCACGCGTTTGCCGAAGGCCGCCGCCAGCCGCGCCGGATCGATCCTCGCGGTCACGTGCGCCGTTTCCGTCGGTTCGTCGATCGTCAAGGCCTGCACCCGGTCGGCCGAGTCCAGCAAGCCTTCGTTGTGCAGGAAGCCGACGACCAGTTCGGCGGGATGCGAAAAATCGGTCATCAGCGTAATCAGCTCACGGTCGTTGAGGATCAAGCGCAGCGGCCGTTCGCGTACCACGTCGACCGGCTCGAGCGTGCCGTGCGCTCCGCGACAAACGATTACCTGACGGGTGATCGATGAGGTCATGATTTCGCCGCTTCGTTTTAGAGTTCGCGCGCGCCTTTTTCCCGGCATTGCGGGCAGACGCCGTACAGTTCGAGCCGATGCCCGACGAGTTTGTAACCATAGTGCCGCGCCACGTCCATCTGCAGCAGTTCGATGCCGCGCTCCTCGAATTCGATGTGCGCGTTGCAACGCATGCAATACAGATGGTCGTGATGCCCGCGCCCGTAAATGTACTCGTAGGCGCTTTCCTCGCCGGGGTTGGATTCGACCACGCGGATCATTCGGCTTTCGATCAACAGAGGAATGGTGCGGTAAACCGTCGCGCGGCTGGCCGCCGACCCTTTGGCCTGCAAGTCGACCACCAGGTCCTCGATACGGAAATGCTTCTTCGTTTTCGACAGCGCGCGCACGATCTCGTCGCGCTCCTGCGTGCAGCGCATGTTCTTGCTGCGCAAATGTTCCCGAAACAATTCGACCGGATCTCGCATGGCTTGTTTCCCCCTCTGGACGCGAGGGTGAAGTTTAAGGGGCTTTGACCCGTGCGGTCAAGGCTAGTTGAGACACAATCCAAATTGCCTCGGGTCTTGACGATCGACGCAGTGCGGCAATACCCTGTTCCGGTCTGATCAGGAAGCGGCGGTTGTTTTCACTGCCGGAGAGGAGCCCCATGCACATCGCGCCCGGACAGGCTTCCGAGAAATTCCTTCGCGCCGTTACCAAAGTCGTCGGCAGCGACCATCTCTCCCTCGCCGACCTGGACCGGCTGTCCTACAGCCGCGATTTGAATCCAGTTTCAAACCTAGCGACCAACGAAGGCCGTTTCGGGCCGATGCCCGACGCGGTGGTCTGGCCGGCCGACACGCAGCAGGTCGCGCAAATCGTCAAGCTCGCCGCCGAGCACCGCACGCCGCTCATCCCCTTCGGCGCGGGCAGCGGCGTCTGCGGCGGCACCGTGCCCCTGCGCGGCGGGATCATCCTCGATCTCAAGCGGATGAATAACATCATCAAACTCGACGAGGATTCGCTGGCGGTCACGGCCGGAGCGGGGATCATCGGCCAGCACCTGGAAATGGAGCTCAACCGCAAGGGCTACACCATGGGGCACTTCCCCAGCTCGGTGTACAGCTCGACCCTCGGCGGTTACTTGGCCGCGCGCAGCGCCGGTCAGCTTTCGGCGAAATACGGCAAGATCGAAGACATGATTCTCGGCCTCGAAGCGGTGCTGGGCACGGGCGAAATCCTGCGCACGACGGCGACGCCGCGCGCCTCGCTGGGTCCGGACTGGAACCAAGTGCTCATCGGCTCGGAAGGCACGTTGGCGATCATCACCGAGGCGACCTGCCGCATCCGGCCCTACCCGGCCGAACGCCGCTTCACCTCGTTCGTTTTTCCCGGTCCGTCCGAAGGCACCGAGGCGATCCGGCAGATCATGCGCCACGAACTGCGCCCGGCGGCGATCCGCCTCTACGACGAGTTGGACACCGTGCTGGTCGGCACCAGCTCGAAAAACGAGGAAAGTTCGGAGAGCTTTTGGAACGCGATCCCCATCAGTCAGTTCGGCAATTTCGTCAAGAGCGTCGCGCCGGGATTGATCCGCCGCACCGAACGCTTCTTCGGCAAACGCGCCGACCTGATCAACCTGCTGGAAAAATTCGCCACGAAAGGCTGCCTGCTGGTGATGACCTTCGAGGGCGAATCGGACCTGGTCGCCGACGAGGAGGCGTTGGCCGTCGAGCTGTGCGAGAAACTCGGCGGCGTCAACCACGGGCCCGAGGCGGCGCTGCGCTGGTGGAACAACCGCTATCACGTCAGTTACAAGCAGTCGAAGGTCTTCTACCACGGGGCGATCGTCGACACGATCGAGATGGCCACGACCTGGGACAAGCTCGTGCCGCTCTACGAGGAAGTGCGCCAGGCCGTGCGCGACATGGCGTTCATCATGGCCCACTTCAGCCACGCGTACCTCGACGGCGCGTCGGTGTACTTCACCTTCGTCACCGCCGCGCCCAACGTGGAAAAGGCCGAGCAGGCGCACCGCGCGGTATGGGACGCGGCCGCCACGGCTTGCCAGCGCATCGGCGCGGCCATCAGCCACCACCACGGCATCGGCTACACCAAGGCCCGCTTCATGAGCGAGGAACACGGTCCGATGATGCGCGTGTACGAGGCGCTCAAACGGGAAATGGACCCCGCCGGGATACTCAACCCCGGTAAGATGGGGCTGTAGGAGCTACGGCATGACGCGGAAAGCGACGCGAAAAACGACCAACGTCGAATTGCTCAACCAGTTGCGCGACGTGCTGGGCGGCCGGCGGGTGAGCCGCGGGGAAACCGACCGCCTCAACTACGGCCGCGACCTCTGGCCGCGCAGTTTGCTGGAAGTGCGCCAAGGCCAGGTGCCCCACCAACCGGATATGATCGTCTGGCCCGAAACGACCGAGGAGGTCAGCCGCGTGTTGCGTATCTGCAACGAGATGCGCGTGCCCGTCGTCCCCTTCGGCGCGGGCAGCGGTCTGTGCGGCGCGGCGCAGCCGTTGTGCGGCGGCGTGGTGCTCGACACCAAGCGCATGGCGCGCATCGAGCGCATCGTGCCCGAAACGCAGATGATCGTCTGCCAGACGGGGATCATCGGGGCGCACCTGGAAAACGAACTCAACCGGCACGGCCTGACCATGGGTCATTTCCCGGGCTCCTTCGGCACCTCGACCCTCGGCGGCTACCTGGCCACGCGCAGCGCGGGCATGGCCGCCACCGGCTACGGCAAGATCGAAGACATGCTCATCAGTATGCAGGTCGTGCTCGCCGACGGCTCGGTGAACCGCACGCGCACCGCGCCGCGCCGGGCAACCGGCCCGGACTTCAACCATTTGTTCCTCGGCTCGGAAGGCTCGCTGGGCGTGATCACCAGCGCCTCCATGCGCGCCCACATGCTGCCCGAGGCCCGCGCCTATCGCGCGCTGTCGTTCAAGAAAATGGACGTCGGCCTCGCTGCCGTGCGGCAGATGCTGCGCCTGGGCCTGCGCCCGGCGATCGCGCGGCTCAGCGACGAGGCCGATGCGTCGACCACGCTGCACGCCCTGGGCGTCGAAGCGAAGGATTGCGTGCTGCTGTTGGTCTTCGAAGGCCGCGTCGCGCGCGTCGACCTGGAAATGAAAAAAGCGCTGGCGATCGCCCGCGAACTGGGCGGGCGCGATTTCGGCGAAGCGACCGCGCAGCGCTGGTACGGCCGGCGCAATTCCGAACAGTACCGGCAAAGCCCGCTGATGACCGAAGAGAAATTGCTGCTGGATACGGTCGAAGTGTCCACCGTCTGGTCCAATGCGGCGCACCTGTACACGGCGATGCGCAAAGCGCTCAGCAAAAAGGTCTCGGTGCTCGGCGTTATGCCGCACGCCTACCCCGAAGGTTGCTCGCTGGCCTTCACCATCATCAGTCGGGCCGGCAGCGCCGACGATCTGGCCGCCTACGACGCCGTCTGGCGCCTTGCGCTGGACGCCGCCGCACAAGCCGGCGGCGCGCTCAGCCACGCCCACGGCATCGGCCGGCTCAAGTTCGACCGGCTGGCGCGGCAGAGTCCCGTCGCGGTCGAACTGCTGCGCGGCATGAAGCGCCGACTGGATCCCAACGACATTCTCAATCCCGGAAAACTGGCCCCGTGCACGGAGGGCGCATGCTGAAGAAGTTTCACAAGGAAATCGAATACTGCACCTACTGCCCGAAGCTCTGCCGCTTCGCCTGCCCGGTGGCCAACGCGAGCGGCAACGAAACGCAAACCCCCTGGGGCCGCATGACGCTGCTGCACCTGGTCGGCGAGGGCGCGCTGAACTGGAACCGCGAAGTGTCGCTGTCGACCTACCGCTGCACGACCTGCATGCTGTGCCGCGAGTATTGCGACCACGAAATCGAAGTGCCGCCGGTGATGCTTGCCGCGCGCGAAAAGGCCGTGGCCGAACGGATGCAGCCGCAGGAATCGGCCGAGTTCGAGCGCTTCTTCTCCGAGCGCCACAACCCGATGGGCGACGATCTGGCCGCGCGGCTGCGCACGCTGCTGCCGTCCTCGCTGTTCAACCCCGACGCCCAGGTCGTGTACTTCCCCGGCTGCGTGATGATCTACAACTACCCGCAGACGATCAAAAACACCTTCCGCGTGCTCGAGGCGATGGACATCAACTACGTCGCCTGCTACGACGCCGAGGTGCCCTGCTGCGGCGTGCCGTTGCACGACCAGGGCTATCAGGAAGCCTTCACCAAAAACGCGCAGGAGCTGGGGCGCAAGCTGAGCAAAGCCAAGGTGATCATCACCGGCTGCCCGAGCTGCACCTACACGCTCAAGGTGCAGTTGCCGCAAGCCGGCGTGCAGCTCACCGACCGCATCTACCACCTGACCGAGTTCCTCGCGCCGCTGGTCGCCGAAGGCAAGCTGCCGATCCGCCGCCCCTACGCCAAGCGGCTGATCTACCACGATCCGTGCTACCTGGGCCGCTACCTGCACGTGTTCGACCAACCGCGGCAATTGCTCAACGAGGTGTGCCGCGAGCCGATCGAGGAATTCAGTTGGCATCGTCAGAAGTCGTATTGCTGCGGCGGCGGCGGCGGCATCCCGGTCACCAACCCGGTGATGGCCCGCGACATCGCGCAAAAGCGCCTGACGGAAGTGCACGAGGGCGACAAGAAAAGTCTGGTCACCGCCTGTCCGTCGTGCATGCGCGCCTTCGAGAAGGCCGACGATTCGGTCGAGGTGCTCGACGTGGTCGACGTGCTGGCGCGCTGCATCTGATCGCGTTAGACTACGCGCGATGATCAAGCTGGAAAACGTCTACAAGTCCTTTCGCGGGCAGCGGGTGCTCGACGGGGTAAGCCTGGAAATTCCCACCGGCAAAATCACCGTGTTGCTGGGCCGGTCCGGCGGCGGCAAATCGGTGACGCTCAAGCACATCATCGGGCTGGTCCGGCCCGACGCGGGCCGCATCCTGGTCGACGGCGAGGACATCACCACGCTCGACGACCGCGAAATGAACCGCGTGCGGCGCAACTTCGGCGTGCTGTTTCAGGACGGCGCGCTGTTCGATTCGATGAACATCTTCGAGAACATCGCCTTCCCGCTGATCGAGCATACCAGGCTCAAGCCCGACGAAATCCGGGACAAGGTCGCCGAGGCGCTCGCGGCGGTCGGCTTGCCCCACATCGAGGACAAGCTGCCCTCCGAGCTGTCGGGCGGCATGCGCAAGCGCGTGGGCCTGGCGCGCGCGATCGTGCTCAAGCCGCAGACCGTTTTCTACGACGAGCCGACCTCCGGCCTGGACCCGCTGATGACCGACTCGATCAACCAGCTCATCGTGGACACGCAGAAAAAATTCAACCTGACCAACTTCATCATCAGCCACGACGTCGAAGCCGCGCTGCGCATCGCCGACAAAATCGCCGTGCTCTACGAGGGCAAAATCCTCGAAGAGGGTCCACCCGCCGAAATCAAGTTCTCCGGCAATCCCTTCGTCCGCGCCTTCATCGAAGGCCGCCAGGGCGACTACGAAGTGCTCTAAGCATTGTTTTCGCGCGGTTGCCTTTCACTTTTATTGCCGTAGAATAATCGCAGGGCAATGAGAATTTTCCATCGGGGAGGGAAAATCGATGTCCCATGGGGAACTGTCTGAGCCTGCATCGATCGAACCCGCAATTGATACATTGTCGCCATTGCGTGACGCCTTCCACCTGACCGCCGAGGCGCTGCGCGTGGTGCTGCCCCGGCTCGGGTTTTTCCTCAAGACGGCGCTGTTGATTTTCGCACCGCTTGAGCTATTCGTCTATTTATGGAACACGTGGGTTCCCGACACGACCGGCGAGGCAATCTTCGCGGAGGCAATCGACATGCTTTGCCTGATCGTCGGCGAAGCGGTGTACTTCCCGGTTTGTCTCTATGCCTATGTGAAAACGAAAGACGACAAAAGCGCGCCTGCCCTCGCCCCGGCGTTGCGCTACGCGCTGGGCCGCTTTCCCCGCTTGCTCCTTTTCGCCGTGGCCTACACGTTGCTCACCCTGGTCGGACTGTTGCTCTTGATCGTCCCCGGCGTGTACTGGTCGGTGCGCTACAGCTTCGGTGCGGTGATCGCCTCCGCCTGCCCCGCCTCATTGACGGACACTTTCGCGCAGAGCAAGGCGTTGACCCAGGGCCGGTTTTGGCGCGTGCTGGCCGTAGCGTTTATCCCTCTATGTTGTTCATTCATACTCACCATCGTTGTCTGGAGTCTTTTTTATTTATTGTTGACTCTAACACTTTGGCTCCCATTCGATACTATTGGCTATCTTTTCGTTTCAGACCTATTCCTGCCCATCCCCTTCCTCGCGCTGGCGTTGTTGCACGAACGGTTGACCAGCGAACCGATCGCCCTCGCTTCCTGACCCCCTCCGCAACTTTTTTACCGCCGACGCGGTCGATCATACTGGCCCGCGCAAAAGGCGCGTGCTACCATACCGGCGCCACATTAAGGAGTAGACGATGTTCCAGGGAATTTACGTCGCCCTGCCCACGCCGTTCACCGGCTCGGGCGGCGTCGACGAAGCGGCGTTTACCGCGCAGGTCGAGCGGCTGCTGGCCGCGGGCGTGCACGGCCTGGTGCCCACCGGCACCACCGGCGAGAGTCCGACGCTGACCAACGACGAGAAAAAGCTGCTGTGGAAAATCTGCGTCAAACTGGCCGGCGGCCGGGCGAAGGTCGTGGTCGGCGCGGGCACCTACAACACCGCTGCCAGCGTCGCGGCGACGCGCATGGCCGCCGATGTCGGGGCCGACGGCGTGTTGGCCGTGGTGCCCTATTACAACAAGCCGATGCAGCACGGCCTGGTCGCGCACTTCGGCGCGATCGCGCAGATCGGCGTGCCGGTGATGATCTACAACATCCCCGGCCGCACCGCGCGCAACATGGAAACGGCGGCGATTCTCGCGGCGGCGGAACATCCGACGATCAAGGCGGTCAAGGAAGCCTCGGGCGGCGTGGCCGTGACCGAGGAACTCAAGCGCGCCATGCCGCACCTGAACGTCCTGGCCGGCGACGACGCGCTGCTGCTGCCCTCGCTGGCCGTGGGCGGCGACGGCGTGGTCAGCGTTGCGGCGAACGTCGATCCGGCGCGGATGGTCGCGCTGTGGGAGGCGTGGCGGGCCGGCGATGTGCGCCGCGCTTTGGCCGTCAACCAGGATCTCGCGCCGCTGTACGGCGCGCTGTTTGTCGAAACCAATCCCATTCCGGTCAAGGCGGCGCTGATGCTGCAGGGCATCGGCACGACCGAAATGCGCCTGCCGATGACCAGCGCGGTGGACGCCACCGTGGCGAAGCTGCGCGCGGTCATGGACCGGCTGGGCCTGCTGAAGAGGTAAGCGATGACGACCTTGCGCGTGGTGATCCCCGGGGCGTTGGGGCGGATCGGGCAGGCGTTGATCCGCTACATCCACACCCACGAGGGCGTCGAGCTCTACGGCGCGACCGAGCGGCCGGATCATCCGGACATCGCCAAGGACATCGGGGGGCTCGTGCTCGGGCGCAACATCGACATCAAACTGGAGAACGACCTGCGCAACGCGATCATCGCGGCGAACGCGATCATCGATTTCACGCGCCCCGAGGCGTCGGTGTGGCACGCCGAGATCGCCGCGCACTACAAGATCCCCATCGTCATCGGCACCACCGGCTGCAGCAAAGGGCAATTGGAAAAACTGCGCTCCTTCAGCGACGAGACGCCCATGGTGCTCGCGCCGAACATGTCGGTCGGCGTGAACCTGTTGTTCTACCTGGCACAGCGCGTGGCCGCGACGCTGGGCGAGGATTACGACGTCGAAATCGTCGAGAAGCATCACCGCAAAAAGGTCGACGCGCCGTCGGGCACCGCCCTACGGCTGGCCGTGGCCGTCGCGCGCGCATGGGGCCGCGAGAATCCCGAGGAAATTTTCGATCATGGCCGCCACGGCCACGCGCACGACGAACGCGACTACGGCCGCATCGGCCTGCACGCGGTGCGCGGCGGCGACATCGTCGGCGACCACGACATGCACTTCATCGGCGACGGCGAGATGATCACCCTCTCGCACCGCGCCACGACCCGCGAGAACTTCGTCAAAGGCGCGATCAAAGCGGCTTTCTGGCTGCAAAACCGCGATCCGGGCCAGTACGACATGGCCGACGTGTTGGGGCTTAAATGAAAATCGTCCGCTACGAAACGGCCAACTCGGTGCGCATCGGCCGCTTGGAAAACGACAAAATCCGCGACATGGGCGCGGACCTGTTTTCGCACGTGCAGGTCTTCGGACAAGTGCACAGCGTCGACAAGGTCCGGCTGCTTGCGCCGGTGATTCCGGGTAAGATCGTGGGCATCGGCCTCAACTACCGCGACCACGCGCTGGAGATGGGCCGCGACGCGCCGTCCTGGCCCGATATTTTCCTCAAACCCTCGACGGCGGTGATCGGCCCGGAGGACGTGATCGAGCTGCCCGCCGCTTCCAAGCGCGTCGAGATCGAAGCCGAGCTGGCCGTGGTCGTCGGTCGGCCGTTGCGCGACGCCTCGGTGGAAGAGGCGGCGACGGCGATCCTCGGCTACACGATCATCAACGACGTCACCGCGCGCGACCTGCAGCGCAACGACCGCACCTGGACGCGCGGCAAAGGCCACGACACCTTCGCGCCGCTGGGCCCGTGCATCGTCACCGACCTGGACCCGGCGGACCTGCTCGTCGAGGCCTACGTCAACAAGGAACGCGTGCAGTACGCGCGCACCAGCATGATGATCCACAGCGTGCCCGAATTGCTGGCGTACGTCTCGTCGGTCATGACGCTGCTGCCCGGCGACGTGGTCGCCACCGGCACCCCCGCGGGCGTCTCGGCGATCAAGCCCGGCGACCTGGTCGAGGTGGTGATCGAAGGCATCGGCCGGTTGCGCAACACCGTCGACGAGCGCCGCCGCCTCGACCAGACCGCGTAATTAACTGCCCCACGAGCCTGGATTTTGGGTGGCACTGTTTTGCGAGCGATTGCAATAAGCGAGCATAACAGTGGTCAACAAAAACGCTGATAAGCCTCACTGCGGCCGGTGGCACTGATACACGAGCGAGCGAAGCGAACGAGTTTATCGGTGTTTAAAAAAAACACTGATAAGCCTCACTTCGTTCGGCGTATCAGTGCCACCAAGGATGTTGTAAAAAAAGGCCGCCCCGTGAGGCGGCCTCGCGTTCAAATTTCCGGGAACCTCAGAAGCCCATCGCCTGGCGGAACGCGGCCTGCTCGGCGGCGAACAACTGCTGATCGGCCGCGCTGTGATACTTCTGCAGGTGCTGCTTCCAGGTCTTGCCGTGCAGCAGCATGTTCTGGTGCAGCGTCGGCAGCGCAACGTCCGTGGCCTTGTTGACCACCGCTTTAACCGCGCCCAGGTTGCCGCCGGGGTTGGAGTCGACATAATACTCGACGTAGGCCAGCAGCGCGTCTTCCGGCTTGGCGCGCAGGTTTCCCGGCACCGGCTGAATGTGCCAGCAGCCGTCGTTGTGGGGCATCTGCACCGCTTCGTTGTAGAACTTATCCAGTTCCTTGTTGCGCTGGTCGGCGCAGTACATCTGCTCGGCGGCGGTCCAGGCCGATTCCCACGGGAAGCCGTTGCGGTCGCCGATGCGGTTGAGCGAGAACTTGCGCGGCGCGACGAAGGGCATGACCATCAACTGGTACATGTACTGCTTGCCGTTCACCGCGCACGCAGCGGTGTCGAAGGTGTAGGGCATGAACGTGCGGCGCTTGCTGGTCAGCGAGCCGGTGTTCGGGTACGCCGCGTCGACCAGCGGGAAATGCTTGATGTCGCGCACGATCCACCAGACGGTCACCGGATCGTAGGGCAGGATCACCCGCATGTAGCCGGCCTTGAGCTCCGGGTTGCTCGGACTGTCCAGCAGCAGGCAGACGGGCTTTTGCGCCTTCAGGTCGGCCGTCTGCGCGGCGGACAGGTTGACCGGCGGGATCTTGATCTTCAACGCCTTGCCCGACTTGATCGTGTAGTCGGTCACCTGGGTGGGGATCTGGGCCAAAACCACGGTCGCCGCCAGCGCGACAACCAGCAAAACCAACAACGCGGCGCGCTTCATGTTTACTCCTCGGTTAAAAAAATCCTCCGCCGTCAGCGGCGTGTGGGTACTTTAAAGGAATGCGGCAGATGGTTCAACCGCCCAGTCGTTCGCCGTAGAGGCGCTGGTAGAAATCGCGGTAGGCGCCGGATTTGATCTCCTCCCACCATTGGCGATGGGCGAGGTACCACTGCACGGTCTGCGCGATGCCGTCGGCGAAATCGACCCGCGGCGTCCAGCCCAGCTCGCGGCGGATTTTCTCCGCGTCGATGGCGTAGCGGCGGTCGTGGCCGGGGCGGTCGGTGACGAAGGCGATCAGGCTTTCGGGCTTGCCCAGCGCCCGCAGGATCAGTTTGGTGATCTCCAGGTTCGTGCGCTCGTTGTTGCCGCCGATGTTGTAGACCTCGCCGGGCGCGCCGCGTTCGAGCACCGTCAGCAGCGCGCGGACGTGATCGGCGACGTGCAGCCAGTCGCGCACGTTGCCGCCGTCGCCGTACAGCGGCAGCGGCCGGTCGGCGTGGGCGTTGCTGATGAACAGCGGAATCAGCTTCTCCGGAAACTGGTACGGTCCGTAGTTGTTCGAGCACCGCGTGACGATCGCCGGCAGGCCGAAGGTGCGGTGATAGGCCAGGCACAGCAGGTCGGCCGAGGCCTTGCTCGCCGAATAGGGGCTCGACGGATCCAGCGGCGTGGTTTCGGTGAAATAGCCGGTCGGGCCCAGCGAGCCGTACACCTCGTCGGTGGAAACCATGACGAACCGCGCGACGTTGTGTTTGCGCGCCGCGTCCAACAGCGTCTGCGTGCCCACGATATTGGTTTGAATGAACACCGCCGGGCCTTCGATCGAGCGGTCGACGTGGCTTTCGGCCGCCATATGCACCACCGCGTCGCAGCCGCGCATCGCGCGATCGACCGCGGCGGAATCGGTGATGTCGCCTTTGATGAAGGTATAACGCGCGTGCCCGTCCAGATCGGCCAGGTTGGCCAGGTTGCCCGCGTAGGTCAGCGCGTCGAGGTTGACGATCTCCAGGTCGGGCCGTTCGGCCAACGCAAGCCGCACGAAGTTCGAGCCGATGAAGCCGCAACCCCCGGTGAGCAAAAGGCGCATCGCTCAGTCTCCGGTATGCTTTTTCACCAGCGCGGTCATTTCCGACAGGTCGAAGGGCTTTTTCAGATAATCGACCGCGCCCAGGTCCTGTGCGCGTTTGCGCTCGCCGGAAAATTGGATGGTCGTGTAGGCGGTCATGAAAATGACGGGGATGGCGGCGGTCGCCGAATCCCGGCGCAGGGTTTCGAGCACCTCCCAGCCGTCCATGCGCGGCAGCATGATGTCGCACAGGATGAGATCGGGAATTTCGGCGCGGGCCAGTTCGACGCCGGACTCACCGTCCATGGCCACCAGCACGTTGTACCCTTCATGCTTGAGTTTGACGCGGACGATGTCGGCGTTTTCCTCGACGTCGTCGATCACCAGTACTTTCTTCTTCTCGTTTTCGCTCACCGGCCCACTCCCCGAAATCTAGGCGTCCTCGCGCCACTCGTCGCCGCCGGCGAAGGACTCCAAACGTTTGATCAATTGCGCACGATTGATCGGTTTGAGCATGTAATCGGCCACGCCCATGCTGTAGCCGCGGGCGCGGTCGTCGATAATCGAAACGATGATGACCGGAATGTCCGACGTTTGCGGATCGGCCTTGAGCTCCTTGAGCACCGACCAGCCGTCGCGATAGGGCATCATGATGTCCAGGGTCACCGCGAAGGGATTGGTTTCGCGCACGCGCTCGACGGCCCGCTCCGCATCGGTGCAGCGAATCACCTCGAAGCCGGCCGGTTCCAGGCTGGCCGCGAGCAGTTCGAGCACCTCGGCGGCGTCGTCGATCGCCAACACCGTGCGCTTGCCGCCGGGCGCCGCCTCGGCCTGGCGCTGCCGCGGCAACGCTCCTTTCGTCGCGGCCACGACCGGAATCGAAAAGCGGAAGGCGCTGCCTTTGCCCGGCTCGCTGGACACATCGATCGTGCCGTTGAGCAGGTTGACCAGTTTTTTGCACAACGCCAGACCCAACCCCGCGCCGCCCACCGTGCGCGTGGTCGAGCCGTCGATCTGCCGGAACTGGTCGAAGATGCTGCGCAGCTTGGCCGCCTCGATGCCCGGCCCGGTGTCGATCACCTCGAACCAGACGTTCACCCGCTTTTCGTCGGCGTACACGCGCACGGTCACGCCGCCCGCGGAGGTGAACTTGAGGGCGTTGGACAGCAGATTGTACAACGCCTGCTGCACCTTGCCTCGGTCGGCCTCGACCGTCGGCAGCCCGTCGGCGATGTCGGCCCGCAGCTCCAACCGACTGCGGGCGAACAGCGGTTGCACCGATTCCAACGACGAACGCACCAACTCGCCGGGGTCGAATTTTTCCAGAGTGAGCGACATGCGCCCGGCTTCGATCTTGGACAGGTCGAGGATGTCGTTGATCAAGCGCAACAGCGATTCGGCGTTGCGGCGCACTTTGGTCAGGGACTCCAACTGCGGTTTCTGCATCTCGCCGTAAATGCCGTCGAGCATCAGGTCGGTGTAGCCGAGAATCGCGTTGAGCGGCGTGCGCAGCTCGTGGCTGACGTTGGCCAGAAATTCACTCTTGAGCCGATTGGCTTCCTGAATCTGCGCGGCGCTGCTGCGCAACTCGACGTTGGCCATGGTCAACTCGGCGGTGCGCTCGGCGACGCGCCGCTCCAAATCGATGTTGTCGCGCTCCAGATTCTCCTGCGCCTCCTCCAACTGCGAGGCCATGGCGTTGAACTCGCCGGCCAGCAAACCGAATTCGTCGGACCGGTCGGCGCTCAACCGCACGTCCAGTTCGCCGCGGGCAATGTGCCGGCTGGCGTCCAACAGCGCGCGAATCGGGCTGGAAAACGAACGGCTCAGATACAACGCGGCGAACGACACCAGCAGAATCGAAATCAGCAAAATGAAGAACATCAGCGTGTAAGCGTTTTGGTGCACGTCGGCGATGTGACCCATCAAATGGTTGGCCGTAGCGGGCGAGGCGACGTGGACCACGTCGTAAACGATTTGATCGACCAGGTCCTGGTAGATGGAGGTGATCAACGCCGCACCGATAAACAACGGCACCAGCGCCAGGCCGGCGACGGCCAGGAAGATCTTGGTAAAAATGCCCAAGCGCAGTCGCACGATCAATCACCTCGCGAAGGACGAATCAGCCGGATATGGGAACGGTCGGTCTGCGCCACCCAAAACGCGATAAAAGCCGCGATCATATAGATCAGCCGAATCATCAACAATTGCCATCCCGCCCAAACGCCGCGCACATCGGCCAGCCCCGCCAGGGAGTACACCAGCAGGCTCCAGGTGGCCAGGGTCAAACTGAAATCGACCCACTCGCCGCGGCGGTTGCGTGCAACCACATCGCGAATGGTAGCATAGACCACCAGAAAAAGGCAGAGCAGGTAAGGGACGACGAACGCCAGGAACGCCGGCCGCGGCAATTCGTGCTCGCTGGCCCAGGGCGTGCAGATCGTTTCCCGGATCCCCAGCCAGAACAGCAAGCCCAGAAAAAGCAACACGAAAATCCCGGCGAACCAGATCAGCCCGCGCGTCCAGGGGGTGTCGCCCCAGACGTGCCGAGCCAGAAACGCGGTGCCGGCGACCAGATGAAAACCGGCGAATACCTCGTCGAAATAAAACAACAAGCGGTCCAGCCACAACAGGCCGGAAAAAAAGGCGAGCAGGCGCAGCCCGGCCAGAAACCACAAGCCGGACGCCAACAGCCAGAACCAGGAAAAGGCCTGCCACGTCGGCGTCGGTTGCGGATCCTTGCGCAGTTCGCGCACGGTGGACAGGCCGATCACCGCGACGACCCAGCAACAAAACACGTTGTACAAGATCGCATAATTCACGGCGCGCTCTCCTCCACCCCCAAAATCCGCAAAAGGCAATCGATGAGTTCGCGTTTTTCATAGGGCTTGGCGAAAAAGGCCGCGACGCCGTGGGCGTCGGCCAGTTCCCGCTGCCCTTCGACGCCCAGCGCCACCACCGGGATCGTCGCCGTCTGGGCGTTTTCGCGCAGCCGCCGCAGAATGTTCCAACCGTCCTCATGCCGCAATTCGGTGTCCAGCACCAGCAGGTGCGGCCGGTCTTCGGCGACATGGGCCATCAGCAACCGCCCGTCGGAACAGGTGGTCACCTGCAGGCCCGCCGCCTGAATGGTCAGGCCGAGAAACTGCGCCGCCGCTTCGTCCGAATCGGCCACCAAAATGCGCAGCCGGTTGCGCTCCGGGTTGAGATAGTAGGGGCTTTCGTCGATCTCGGTGAAGGTCTCCGCATCCTCGCCGCGCACCGGCAGCACGACGGTGAAGGCGCTGCCGTGACCGAGTTTGCTGACCACCTCGACGCGTCCGCCCATCAGCTCGGCCATCTTGCGCGTCAGGTACAGGCCCAGGCCGGCGCCGCCCTCGGGCCGGCTGGGACCGACCCGCGAATATTCCTCGAACAGCCGCGGCACGTCCTGCTCGGCGATGCCCCGACCGGTGTCGCGCACCGTGCAGGCGACCTCGCCGGGCGTCGGACAGTGCAGGCGCACCTTGATATGCCCGCGGTCGGTGTACTTGACCGCGTTGGTCAGCAGGTTCAACAACATCTGCTTGATCTTGGTGCGGTCCGCGACCATGCTCACGGGCACTTCGGCCTCGATCTCGCGCAGCAGGGCAAGGTTCTTCTGCTCGGCCAGCGCGGCGATGGCCGCCAGCGACTCGTCGACGATCTGCCGCAGGTTGATCGACTCGAGCGCCAGTTCGAGCTTGCCGGTTTGCAGCCGCGAGATGTCGAGCATGTCGTTGATCATGTGCAGCAGGGTGTGCGTATTGACCACGATGCGTTCGCAGGCCGCATGCTGGCGCTCGTTGAGCGGTCCGTAAATCTCCGAGGACAGCAGCTCGGCGAAACCGACGATCGCGCTGATCAGCGTGCGCAACTCGTGGCTGACGTCGGCGATGAACTCGCTTTTAAGCATGCTCTGGCGCTCGAGCTTGCCGGCCAGCTCGGCCAGTTCGGCGTTGGCCGCCTCCAGCGCGGCCGTGCGCTCGTCGACCATCGATTCCATGCGCGAGGAAAAACGATGCTGCTGCTCGTACATCTGCTCCAGGTCGCGCAGGTCCTGTTCGAGGTTGGCGACGTTCTCGTTTTCGGCTTCGGCCTCCGCCGAGAACACGCGCTGCCACCAGGCGCGCGTCGCGTCGATCGTCCAGGTCATGCGGTACAAACAGGCGTGCGCGCCGAACACCACGTCGCCGATGCCGAACGAGCCGTCCTCGGCGACCTCGCCTTCGTCGCGACGGTCGTGCGGATCGTCGACCGGATGCGAAATCACGTGGCCGAACTTGTCGACGCGATAGACGCGTCCGTCGAGCGGCGGCAGGTCGTCCGGCGCCACCGCGCAGCTCAGGTCCTCGACCGTCGCCGGCGGCAATTGCCACAGGGTGGGAATGCCCGCCAGCAGCCCACGGGCGAATTGGCAGCCGTAGCGATTCTGCGGCCGGCCGCTTTTGCGCTTGAGCTCGACGATCGCCGAGGTCTTGCCCAGGTGATGCACACGTAAAATGCGGTTGGGGTCGAAATAGTGCACGAGGCTGTCAGCCTTTTGCAGCAGCCGCAACGGGCTGCCCGACAAACGCAGGATGGTGGACAAAAAGCCGAAGGCGCGCTGTTGCATGGCGTACAGGCCGACCTCGCGCGCGATGTCGGCGTCGCCGGTCGCCAGCGCCAGGCGTTCCCACAGGGTGAACAGCGTTTCGTTGGCGATCCACCCCTTGCGGTCGAGCAATTCTTCTTGCGTATGGGGCAGCTCGCGACAGAGGTCGTCAATGTCCAGACCGCGCGCCTGCGCGAACATCAGGATCACGGCGGTGATGCGCCCGCTGACCTCTTCCTGTTTGAGCATCCGTGTCGGTCCCCGTGTGGCCGTTCGACCGGCGCCGTCCGCCCGGCCGACAGGCGCACCATGGCCTGATCATCCCGGCGGCATGTTTTCATCTTATCGGCGGATGGCCACGATTCTACAAGGCAAAACTAGCGAATATCTTCCTTTTTTTGCGCGGCGCGGGCGAGCAGCGCGGCGACCAGCACGCCCAACAGGCCGGCCAATCCGTTCACCGCAATGTCCTTGGTGTCGTAGAAGCGGCGCGGCAGCCAACCCTGGATCATCTCGTCGCCCAGCCCGACGTTGAAGGCGATCAGCACGGCAAGAATCGCCCGCTCCGTGCCGGCGAAGCGATGCCGCAGCGCCCGGTGGGCCAGCACGCCGACCGCGCCGTACTCCAACAGATGGATGCGCTCGACCGGCATTTCCGACAACGTGATTAACATCACCGCGTACGCGCCGCCCAGCGCCGCCAGCGCCAGGTAGTCCCGGCCGCGCCGCACGCGGGCCGCCGCCAGCAGCCAGACGAGCGCCGCCACGGCCAACGCCGCCAGCGTCAGCACGATGCCGCGCGCCAACGCCTCCTCCAGCCCGGCGCGGCTGATCGCATCGAAGATCCGGCGCGCCGCGCCCAGCGTGGCGTACACGACCGCCACCAGCAGCGCCAGCAGCAGCCAATCGACGATTTCGGCCTTTTTCAACGGCATGCGACGTTTCGCCAAAAGTTAATGCATCGATTCAGTGTGGCAGAAAAAGAAACTTGCGGCCAGTTGCGCATCACGAAATCGTCGATGCCAAAAAAGGGTAAACTGTGTTGCAAAAATATCCGAAAATGAAAACCATTGAATCGTCGCGCTGCTCGACGAAGCCGTCGGCGAAGACGCCGCCATCGACGGCATCCCCATCCTGCCGCCGGACCGGCTGGCGCAACTGACCGTCGACGCGGTGGTCGTTTCCTCCGACAGCATCGAGGAAAAGTTGTATCGACAATGCCTGGATCGTTACCGCGCCGATCCCGGCCTGCCGGTGCTGAAAATCTACAAATGAACGAAGTTCCGCCGCCTTTTCGCATGGCGCCGCGACCGCTCGCCATGCCGTTTTATCACCCCCGCAACCCGAGAACGAATTGACGGTCCCGGCCGCGCGGCTTAGGATGGCGCGCAGGCGTTGCCGTCGCGACGCACACTTGGGAGAGCCATGAACGACGCCCCGGTCATCTTGATTCACGTGTCGCACCTGACGCGCATCAAGTTCAATCTATCGGGCATTTACCCGGTCATGCCGCTGGGCATCGCCGCGTTGGGCGCGGTGCTCGAGCGGGCCGGCGTGCCGGTGCGGTTGATCGACCTGAACCTACCCGAAAACAGCCTTTTCGACCCGGCGGTCGATTTGCCGCCGCGGGTGCGCTTCGTCGGCCTGTCGGCGACGATCTTTTCCGCGCCCGAGGCCGTCGAGTTGGCCGCCCGCGTGCGTGCCGCTCGGCCGGACATTCCGCTGGCGCTGGGCGGACCGATCAATGTGTTCGCCCACGACACGCTCGACCGGCGCCTCGCGCCGATCGACGCGTTCGTCTTCGGCGAAGGCGAAGGTCTTATCGAGCGGCTGGCCCAGTGCGATTTTTCCGCCTCGTCACTGCGCGACATGCCGGGCGTCGGCTATCGCGAGCACGGGCAGTTCCACGCCAATCGACCCGCGCCGCCGGTCGATCCCGATTCCCTGCCCTACGCGGCGCGCCATCTGCTGCCCCGCCGCCGCTACACGATGCACCCGCCCTTCGGTCTCTACCCGCCGGTGGCCATCGTCGAAACCGCGCGCGGCTGTCCCTACGCGTGCGCTTTCTGCTCGTTGTCCAAGGTGCACCGCCAGCGTTCGATCGACCACCTGCTCGGTGAAATCCGCGAGTTGGTGCGCGTCGACAACATTCGTGAAATCCACTTTGTCGACCCGACCTTCACCGTCGATCGCCCGCGGACGCTGGCCCTGTGCGCGGCTTTGGCCGCCGAACCGTATCGGTTGGCCTGGTCCTGTAAAACGCGCGCCGACCTCGTCGATCCCGAACTGTTGCAGGCGATGCGCCGCGCCGGCTGCTACATGATCTCCTACGGGTTCGAATCGTTCAACAACCGGGCGCTGGACGCTTTAAACAAGGGTTACGCCGCCCGAACCGCCATCGACGCCCTGCGCGCCACGACCCGCGCCGGCATCCGCACCCTGGCCTACATGCTGGTGGCCAATCCCGGCGACACGACCGCGTCGATCTTCCGCTCGGTGCGGATCCTGCGCAACGAAGGCGCCGACTATGCCTTGTTTTCCGGCCTGCTGCCCGACCCGCAGGCGCCGCAAATCCTCGCGGCGTGCGAAGCCGGCCGCCTGACCCAAAAGGAAATCGAGGAAGTCTACTTCGATCGCCGGCCGCTGGCGGATCGCGACAACCTGGCCGGCTTTACGCGCAAGCAGGTCCGGCGCTGGGTCGGCATGTCCTTCGTGCTGTTTTACTTTCACCCGCTGTACCTGGTGCGCCGCTTGACCTCCATCCGCTCGCTCCACGAGATCCGCCTCTTGTTCTCCGGTTTCTGGAACCTGCTCAAGGATCTGGGTCGCGGCCTGACCCGCACGGAAAAAACCAAAAGCAAAGACAACATCGCCGATCTGGTCCATTACCCCTGACGGCGCCGTCAATTGCGTATCTTGCGCAACTTATGATTGAAAACGCGTCGGCATCCGAGTACATTAAAAGTTCACGTGTCGGCTGTCACGGCCGTCGCCGAAAAAGGCGGACCCTTGTGAATTGAAAACAGGTGGTTGTCATGATGGAAGTAAAGGTAACGTCCCAAGGCATTCGTAAAATCATGTTCGTCCGCCCGCCGGGACGCCTGTGGCCGATCATCAACGAATCGGACAATTTCTTGTTGCCGCTCGGCTTCCCGTGCCTGGCCGCCTACCTGCGCGACCGGCTGCCGGAAATCGAAATCAAGATCATCGACTGCCTGCCGCTGCAGATCGGCTGGAAGAGCCTGCGGCGGATCATTCGCGAGTACCAGCCCGACATCTTCGGCGTCGGCGACATGATCGTTTACATGCAGGAAGGCATCCGCGCCTGCCAGATCGCCAAGGAAGAAGTTGCCGGCGTCGTCACCGTCGGCGGCGGTCATTTTCACAGCCATATGCCCGAGTACTCGCTCAACCAGTTCCCGGCGCTCGATTACATCATCCGGTGGGAAGGCGAAGAGGCGTTTTATCAGTTGGTTAAAACGCTGCGCGACGGCGGCGACCTGAGCCGTGTGGGCAACCTGGCGTATCGCGACGAAAACGGCGCCGTCATGACGACCAAACCGCTGCCGCTGATCGACCCGCTCGACGAACTGCCCATCCCGGCTTACGACCTGGTGCCGGTCACCAAATACTCGCCCTTCGGCAAACTGTGGCCCAAAGCGATCACCGTCCAGGGCAGTCGCGGGTGTCCGTACAACTGCAACTTCTGCTCCTGGACCGCGCTGGAAGGCGACCACGTCGAGGTCAACGGGAAAATCAAACCCGTGCCGGTCTACCGCGCCAAAAGCGCCGAGCGCATCCTCGAAGAGATCGACCTGCTCTACAACAAATACGACGTGCGCTACCTGTTCTGGGCCGAAGGCACCTGGAACTACGACAACGACATGATGGAAAAACTCTCCGAAGGCATCATCCAGCGCGGCTACAAGCTGGGTTGGTGGGCCTTCACCCGGGCCGACAAGCTGCTGGAACAAGAAAAGCTCGGCATCCTGGAAAAAATGGTCCGCGCCGGCTTCTCCCACGCGCTGTTTGGCGGCGAGCGGCCGGAAAACAGCGAGCTGGATTTCATCGGCAAAACCGGCCTGACCTCCGACGCGCTCATGGACGCCTGCCACCTGCTGGAACGCAAATACCCGACGGTCTTCCGCCAAGCGACCTTCATCACGGGCATCCGGACCGAAACGCCCGCCACGATGCTGCGCCTGGGCAAATATTCGCGCGACTGCCACCTCGACTTCGCCGCCTACCACCCCGTGATGCCCTATCCGGGCACGCCGCTGCATGAAGAGGCGAAACAAAAGGGCTGGATCGAGGAGTGGGACTTCAGCAAGTACGACATGTTCTATCCGATCATGCCGTCCGAGACGATGTCGCGCGAGCAGATCGCCACGATCAACGAAAAGCTGTACCTCAGTTTCGTGCAGCGCCAACCGTTGCGTTATCTCAAAGGCATGCTCAGCCCGATCCGCATCCGCCGCCGGCTGCATTGGTGGTTCATGACCAGCATGATCCGCGTGGTGCTGCTCGACCTATGGCGGGCGCTGCGCGGCAAAAAGAGCTTCGACGGCTTCGCCGCCACCAGCAAATTGTGGAAGCCCACGTGGTATGACAATTAAGCGGCCGTCCCGACGAAACGTTCGCCGCCATGGCTGAAACGCGCTCCCGCGTTCTGCTGCTCAACCCACCGCACCGTAAGCGCGTGGTGCGCGACTGTTATTGCAGCGATATCGTTAAAGCCGGTTACTATTGGCATCCGTTGGATCTGCTCATCCAGGCCGGCCACCTCGCGGCGCGCCACGACGTTTTTCTGTTCGACGCCATCGCCCACCGGCTGAGCGACGACGCCGTGCTCGATCTGGCCGAGCGGCTCGATCCCGATTGGGTGCTCATGCTCGTGGGCCGCGCGGTCGCCGACGACGATCGCGAATTCGCCGAAATGCTGCGCGAATCGTTGCCCCAAGCCAAACTCTTCGCCTCCGGCGATCTGTTCACCGCCCGGCCGGTCGAAGCGTTGCGGCAATTCCCCATGTTCGCCGGCGCGTTGCTCGAATTCGTCTCGCCCGAATTCGCCCGGCTCGTCGACGGCCGCGAGGCCATCGGCGATGTGGCCCTGCGCGAAGACGACGGCATCCGCGTGCTGACGCCGCTGGGGCCCTCGCGCTTCTCCTATCCGCCGCCGCCGCTGGATCTGATCGACCCGCAACGTTACCGCCTGCCCTTTTACGGCGGCGCGCCGTTCTACAGCCTGCTGGCTTCCTACGGCTGCCCCTACGGCTGCACCTTCTGCCACGTCCCCTCGCTGGGCTACAAACACCGCGACCCGGAGGAAGTCGCCGTCGAAATGCGCCTTGCCTACGAGGCCGACTACCAAAACTTCTACCTGCGCGACGCCACCTTCGGCGTCCGCCGCGACGACGCCGGCAACCTGTGCGAACGCATCGCGCGCATCGGCGACGACATCCGCTGGAACGCCTTCACCCGCGCCGACCTGCTCGACGACGAACTGCTGGACCTCATGGCTCGCAGCGGTTGCGCCGTGCTGCAGATCGGCGTGGAGACCCTCGACCGCGACAGCGCCGCCGCCGTGAACAAGCGTGTCGACCACGACCATCTGCGCCGCCTCGTCGCCGCCTGCCGTCGGCGCGAGATCCTGACCTCGCTGCATTTCATTCTCGGTCTGCCCGGCGACCAATGGAGCCAGACGCCTCAGGCCGTACGCGACCTGATTTTCCTGGAACCCGACTACCTGTCGGTCAACATCCTCGCCCCGCGCCCCGGTTCGGCAATGAACGACGACGGCCTGACCTTGCCCGCCGAACAGGTCCAGCGACTGCACAAGCTCGCCCGGCGCATCAACCTGCGCTTCTACCTACGCCCCACGCGCATCTGGGCCGAGCTCAAACGCCTGCGCAGCCCGCGCGAAATTCTACGCATGCTGCGACTGTTCGTTTCCTCGCTGTTGCCCGAACGATTAAAAACGATCTTCTGATTCGTTTTTCCCTTGTGAAATTCATTGCCGGAATTACATTGAATCGATCAAGGGGAAAGTGTCTCTATCTTATTGGAAATAAAAGAAAAATAAGAAAATGACGCGGGGATGGAGTCCAACCATGAAAACAACCGTACTCAATGAAATTATCGAGATGTGCCTCAACCTCGACGAGGTTGCCGCCGAGCTTTACCTGGAGTTTGCCCAGGACGCCAAAAAACGCAAACTGGCAACCTTTTGGGAAGAAATGTCGCGCGAGGAGTCCGACCATGTCGAGGCTTGCGCCAAGCTGCTGAACATGGCGCGGCTCAACATGATGCCCCAGGTGTTCGAGAACGTCTTCGAAACGAAACAGGAGTTGGAGGAAATCACCGCGCGCAACCGGCAACTCATTGCCGCCTACCGTAAAAAACGCAAACCGGCCGACGCGTTTTTCACCGCCTTCAACCTCGAATTTCACCTGCTGCACCCGGCGTTCATCACCCTGCAGCGATACTACCTGGATGTCCTGGGCGACGGCGACGGCGCGCCGGACATCCACTACCCGGCGCACCTACAAAAATTCAACGCGGCGGTGAAATCCTTCGGGCAGGATACGCCGGAAATCGACCTGCTGGCGCAGACCATCGAACGACTGTATCGCGACAACGCCCTGCTCGTGCGCCAAAGCCGCTTCGACTTGCTGACCGGCGTGCGCAACCGGCGTGGCTTTTTCGACACGGCGTTGACCCTGGCCAACCTGGCCCGGCGCAACGGCTACACCGTCGGCCTGCTGCTGGTGGACATCGACAACCTGCGGTCGATCAACCGCGAGCTGGGCCACGAAAGCGGCGATCGCGTACTGGCCTCGGTCGCCAAACAACTGGCGAGCCTGCTGCGGCATTCGGACGTCATCGGCCGTTACAGCGGCGAGGCGTTTGCGATCTTCCTCTCCCAACTCGGACCGGACGCGCTGCCGTCCCTGGCCGAACACCTGCGGCAGTCCGTCGCTGCGGTCACCCACGCCGGCGAGCGGGTGACCGTCTGCATCGGCGCCGTGGAGGGATCGATCGACGACGATGCGCTCGCCTCGTTCGATCACCTGCTGCGCATCGCCGGCGTCCGCCTCGCCCGCGCCCAAAAACGCGGCCCGGGGCGGATCGTCCTGGACGACGAAGAGGCGTAAACGATAGGTCGAAAGATACAGCGCTTCAAATCAAAAGGCTTACTCCCACGTTATCGGTTCGTTGCTTGCGTCAGCTGCGTCGCCGTCCAGTCGCCGTTTTGCCGGACCAGATGGCGCAATCCCGCGGCATAGTCGAGCACATGCAACGTTTGGTCGGCGGTCAGGAAAAGGGAAATTTCATAGCCGATCAGGTTGGGTTCGACTTCCTGCGGCAAGGCGAAGACGCCGCCCGCGAATGTTCCGTAGAAAAAGCGGAAATCGTCGAAGCTCGCCCCGTTGACCAACGCAAAATGAATCGTGTTTTCGTCATCCATCGCCGCCGAGAGAGCGAAGGGAAAATCCAACAGGATTTGCCGATGCGTCCAGGCGGAAGATGAATTGTCGTAGTGGCCGACCACATCGCCGCCGGTGGTGTACTCGATAGACAGCAGATGAGCGAAACCCGCCGAATCCAGGAACATCTGCAGATGGTTCCCGACCCCGAGCGAGCAGCCATCACGATTGTAATGACATGCGAAATCGACAATCTGCGTGTTCCATGTCCCGCCGGCATTGTCGGCGTAATGCATGAAAACGACGATATCGTAAAACGGATGGTGAAAGAGGCACTCGGAGTTGCTGTAGGCGATGTGGGCGACGTTCTGCTCGTCAACCACGAGCGCCGTTTCGGCAAAAACATCCACTTCATCGACGGCGCCAACCGTTTCGTAAACCCAATCTTCCGTTTCCCGCCGATAATACCGCAGTTGAATACCGTCCTCATAAACATAGCCGCTTATATGGGGGCGGCTCTCCGCGTCGACGGCCAGCGACCAGCCTCCCGACCACCAAAAGGATTCGCCGACGGGCTCAATCTGCCAGTTCAGTCCGTCGTTGCTGTAAGCGTAATTTAAAGACTGCCAACTCGATCCGCTGTAAATCAAATGCAGGCTGCCATCGGGCGCCTTTTTTAACTGCGGAGACATACCGAACATCGCTATCGGAATCACTTGTATACTCGCGTCGGAAGGAATCAGGATGGCCAGATTGTATTCCCGATTGATCGCCGCGATGATCAGTCGGCCGTCGTCATTGACGACAAGGGACATTGCATAAATGCCGTATTCGCCGAGGTCGTCATCGTCATCCGCGGAATCGTCATCGGTGGAATCGTCATCGGTGGCATCGTCATCGACGGAATCGTCATCGGCGGAATCGTCATCGACGGAATCGTCATCGACGGAATCGTCATCCGCGGAATCGTCATCGACGGAATCGTCATCGGTGGAATCGTCATCGACGGAGTCGTCATCGACGGAATCGTCATCGACGGAATCGTCATCGACGGAATCGTCATCGGTAGAATCGTCATCGTCTCCGGTACAAAGCGGCGCGGCGGAAAAAAGAAAAACAAACAAGAGGGCTATCAGAAAAAGAACTTTCGAATCCATGATTGTCCATCCCTTTTTTGGGGTAAGTACAATTCTGCCGGGTCAAGATTTCAGCAATAAGTATGCCATGGCCGGAGGATTATTTTCCAAATAGATACCCCCGGGTAAACCCGGGGTCCTTACGGTCACAGCTTCATACGAAGCTGACCTGAATCCTGGTTTTCTTGATGCTCTACGTAATGCTTGATGGTCTCTTCATCGA
>Ga0116156_10000607_pt1 | contig 37945 bp, 35 predicted proteins | sample AD_UKC045_MetaG_FD_89891 | JGI IMG/M metagenome (GOLD analysis project Ga0116156, IMG submission 89891) | Active sludge microbial communities of municipal wastewater-treating anaerobic digesters from USA - AD_UKC045_MetaG | ecosystem: Engineered > Bioreactor > Anaerobic > Digestate | place: USA...
GGCCGAGACGCGGCGGAAGCGCTTCACCGTGGCTTCGTCGCCGATCAGCACCACGGCTGTCTCCCCCTGCCGGACGAAGGGCTGTGACCGGACGAGGACCAGGTCCCCGTCGAGGATGCCGTCACCGGTCATGCTGTCGCCCTTCACGCGGAGGAAGAAATGGTTCCCGGCGGGGTAACCCGGTAGTTCCACCCAGCCCGTGATGTTCTCCTGGGCGAGGATGGGCCTGCCGGCGGCAACCTGGCCGATGACCGGCAGGCCGGCGTTGCGGTGACCAGCATCCACGCCGACTGCCTCCCGCCTGGAGACGGAGATAGCCCGGGCGGCGCGCTCGGATCTGCGCAGGTAGCCGTGGGCAACCAGCCAGTCGAGGTGGTCCTTCACGCTTTTTGTGCTTTTGAGGCCGACCGCTGCAGCTATTTCGCGGATGCTGGGAGGGTAGCCGTTCCGTTCGTCGAAACTGCGGACGAAATCCAGTATTCCGGCTTTCCTGTCAGTCAGTTCCATGCCGGGAACATACACATCTGTTTGTGTATGTCAATCCGTCATTCCGGGAGCATGTCGCTGAAGAACACCAGGTATGCGGCAACCCTCACCTTCAGTTCGGCGTCGGAACCGTCCGTGTACAGCATGGTGCTGAAGCTGCGGTCCTCGACGGTCCCATCGTTCGAGATGGAGAGGATCGTGCTGAAGGAGGCGTCGGTGAGCCTCCCGTCGTCCTCCAGGTAATACATCGTGTTGAAGCCGGGGCCTTCGATCCTTCCGTCACGGATGTAACCGAGGGTGCTGAAGGAGGCATCCTCCACCCTCGACCCATCCCTTATGTAACCGAGGGTGCTGAAGGATGAGTCCTCTATGCGGCCGTCCTCCCGGATGTAGGCGATGGTCGAGAAGCTCTCGTCCTCCAGGCGGAGGTCGCCCGCGAAAACGGAGGCAGCGGCGGTGAGAACCAGAAGACACAGCAGGTTCCTCATTTGAAACGGAACCTCCTTTCAGGTCTGATAAAGTAATGAGCCACGGACTCCTGTCAATGGCGGCGGCTTTCGCTTCTCTCCTGGATCCAGTCCCTATGGACATAAACGAGGCCTCGGCACGCGATCTGGAAACGCTCCCGGGCATCGGCCCCGCAGCGGCGTCTGCGATCGTCGCATTCCGGGAGTCGTGCGGCCCGATCCTCGAACTCGACGATCTCCTGGGCGTCCCCGGGATCGGCACGGAAACCCTGGACAGGATTGCACCGCTCATCACGGTGGACGAGGACATGGAGCTCCCCGTCGGGACGGAGCACTGGCTGCCGGTTTCCGAAAGTCTGGCGGCGCCGCTGCTCGGGATCGCGACTCTCGACGTGGGGGAGGGCGACGCCGTCCTGCTGTCGTGCCCGAGCGGCATGACCGTCCTGGTGGACGGGGGGCCGGACGATGGAGGGCCGATAGTCCCCGCTGTGGTGACGAGGCTCCGCGGGCTCGGTATCGACAGCCTCGACGCGGTCCTGATGACCCACCCGCACGAGGACCACATCGGCGGTCTTGTCGAAGTGGTACGCAGGTTCGGCGTGGGATGCTTCTACGACCCGGGCATGGATTTCGCGTCTCCCGTGTATAAAAGCCTCCTGGAGGCGATCGAGGAGGCCGGCGTCCCGTACCGCCTGCTCGAGGATGGATGCACCATCGACATGGGATCGGCCGAACTGACGGTGATCGATGCGGGTGGCACCCCCTCGGGAGGCGCCAACGAAGGGTCGGCGGTCTTCCTGGTGACATGCGGCAGCTTCACGGCCTTGCTCGCCGGAGATATAGAGGAGACGTCGGAGGTCGGGCTCACCCCGCTGGTGGAACCTGTCGACTTCATGCTGGCCCCGCACCACGGCAGCAGATCTTCGGCATTCATGCCCTTCCTCAGGAGGCTCCGCCCGCAGTTCGCCGCGGTGAGCGCGGGGCGCGTCAATCCCTTCGGGCATCCGCACATGTCCGTTATGGAGAAGTACGCATCTCTGGGCACGTGTTTGTTGCGCACCGACAGGGCTGGGACTATTTTCCTCGAGACGGACGGGGATTCGATCTCGATCCGGACGGCAACGCAAGGCTGAGGAACACCGCGTGAAGCACCGCAGGGGTATTTCGCCATATCTCTATGTCCTGCCGGCTCTGGCGGTGGTGATCGTATTCCGTGTCATCCCCATCGTCAGCTCCTTCCTCGCCTCCTTCACCGAGTACGACATAGGCGGGCTGCACGGTTTCACGGCTTTCGACAACTACGCCAGGATGTTCTCCGACGCAAGGTTCTGGGGGAGTGTCGGAAACACTTTGTTCTTCGTGTTCGGCGTAGTCCCCGCAGGGATCGTTCTCCCTCTCTTCCTGGCCATGCTGCTTCGCGGGCGGCTGTTCGCGAAGGGCTTCTACAGGACGGTCTACTTCCTGCCGGTGGTCACCAGCGCCGTCGCCGTCTCGGTCGTGTGGACCTGGCTCTTCAACCCCGAGGCCGGTCCGGTGAACCGCATCCTCTCGTTCGTCGGCATCGACCCCCTGATGTGGCTCCGGGAGCCGCGCGGAGTTTTCGAGATGGTTTTCGAGCCTCTCGGGGTCGATCTGCCAGGCCTCCTCGCCGGGCCCAGCCTCGCCCTGGTCTCCCTCATGATCGTCAGCGTCTGGAAGAGCATCGGCTACAACACGGTGCTGTTCCTCGCCGGCCTCGAGAACATTCCGGGCGAGTACTACGAAGCCGCCCGTCTGGACGGCGCCGGCAGGTGGGCCTCCTTCAGGCACGTCACATGGCCGCTGCTGTCGCCCACGACGTACTACGTTCTGATCATGAGCACGATCACATCGTTCCAGGCCTTCGCACTCGTCTATGTGATGACGCCCCCGCCCGGCGGAGGACCCCTGGGGACGACGAACCTGCTGGTCTTCTACCTGTACCAGAAGGCGTTCGACAGGTTCGACATCGGCTACGCGAGCGCCATCTCGGTCTTCCTCTTCGCGGTGCTCCTCGGACTCACGATCCTCCAGAGGCGGCACGCCGGGCGAAGGGTGGTGTACGAGTGACGCGGAGCGTATTCGCCGGAGCTATTGCCCGTCACTCCCTACTGATCGCGGGCGGGCTGATCATGCTGCTGCCGTTCGTATGGATGGTCACCACGTCCCTGGAGCAGGGCGGTCTGCGCAACTATTCGGACGCATGGAACGAGGTGCCCTTCGGGCGGTACATAGTCAACACGCTGATAGTCACCTCTCTGACCGTCCTCGGCGTGCTGGTCACGTCGGCCCTCGCGGCCTACTCCTTCGCAACCATGGAGTATCGCGGCCGGAATTTCCTCTTCCTCCTCTTCCTCTCCACCATGATGGTCCCGCAGCCGGTTTATCTGGCGCCCTCATACGTGATCCTCGCCAAGATGGGATGGATAGACACCTTCGCCGCTCTGATCGTTCCCTGGACCGCCAACGTCTTCAGCGTGTTCCTCCTGCGGCAGCACTTCAGGACACTGCCGAGATCCCTCTACGAGGCCGCCACCCTGGACGGCTGCAGCAGGTTCGGATTCCTCTGGAGAATCGCCCTGCCCCTCTCCAGGTCGGTGATCGTGACAGTGATCCTCTTCGACATCATCGGGAGCTGGAACAGCTTCATGTGGCCTCTCGTGGTGACGAATTCCGAGAACATGCGTGTTCTCCAGGTCGGCCTCTCCTACTTCAACCAGGAGCAGGCCAGCAACTTCCCGATGCTGATGGCCGCCTCGACCTTCAGCACGATACCGCTCCTGGTGCTCTTCGTGCTCGCGCAGAAGCAGATCGTGTCCAGTTACTCGCGATCCGGCCTCAAGGACTGAAGGCATGAAGAGGATTCTCCTGGCGGCGATCATCCTCGCCCCCTCCTGCCCGGCGCTCGAGACCCGCGACGAGGGGCTGAGGTTCCTCAACCGGCTGGCATCGATGGGGTACGAGGGGGTGTTCATCGCCCCGATCGAGGTCGGGATCCTCGAGCCCTGCACGCTCGACGTGCTGGTGAATCCCTGGGCGGGCGACGGGTTCTTCATGGCTCTGGGCGGCGACAGCGTCCTCGATCTTTCGCTGACGGTCTCGGGTCAGGGCTGGTCCGTGAGCGACTCCTTCCCCGACGACTTCCCCGTCCTGGAACTGAGGGAGCCCCTCGCCGCTACAGTTACCAGGATGATCGTATGCGCCACAGACATGCTCTATAATGCCGATCACGACAGCGTGGCCGTGATGTACGCAGTTTCGGTCGTTGACCGCCCGGAGGCGTCTGATGATGTTCCGGCAGAGCAGGATTCAACGGGGGTTCAATAGATGAAGGCAGCAAGCTTTGTTCTCTACACAGCCGTACTGGCGGCCGGCGCAGCCTCGGCGGCGGACACGGCCGGCTTCGCATTCCTGAGGATCCCCGTCGGCGCCAGGGCCGCAGCGATGGGCGGAGCCTTCTGCGCCGTACCCGGGGACCCGACCTCCCTCTACTGGAACCCGGCGTCTGCGGTTTCCGTCTCTTCGCAGACCATCACCACCCACTACACAGGATACTTCCTGGACATGCAGGGCGGGTTCGCCGGCTGGGTGAATCCGGGCGAGAACGACGCGATCGGCGTTTCGGCCAATTACTTCTACGGAGGCAGCTTCGACCGTACGACGATGGAGGATCCCCTGGGAACGGGCGAGCAGTTCTCCGCCAGCAGCGTGGCCCTCGCAGCCACTTACGCCCGCAGCCTGACACCTACAATCAACGTCGGGGCCACCGGCAAGTTCGTCTATTCCAGCATCGACGAGTACAGCGGCAACGCATTCCTCGTCGACGCGGGGGCCACATGGAGGCCGTCCGTCGGGAGCCCTGTGACCGCAGCTCTCGTGGTCAGAAACGCAGGCATCCAGACGAAGGCCTTCTATCGCGAGAACGACCCCACACCCACCGAGATCGCGGCGGGCTGCTCATACGCGATGGCGAACCCGCAGATCCTGGTTTCGGCCGAGGCTTCCTACCCGGTGAACGGCGACCCGAACGCCGCGCTCGGCATAGAGTACGCCGCGATGGAAATGCTCACACTCCGCCTGGGCGGGAACCTCCGCGACATGGACGCCTCCGAGGAGGCCGGCGGCGGTTTCGTGGACGGTATGGCCTTCGGCATGGGCACCTCGTTCGACAGGCTGGCGCTCGATTACTGCTTCAAGCCTTTCGCCGACCTCGGCTCCGTTCACAGGATATCGCTGGGCTACACCCTGTGACCGCGGTCCACTTGGCGCGCTCGGCGGCCGCTTTCCTCGCCGCCGCTGCGATTGCCGCCGGATGCAGCCCGGAGAGCAGGGCCGAGGGCAGGCAGCGACGGCTCGACACTTTCAGGAACGCTCTTCCGGACAGCTTGCTCCTGGCCTTCGACGCGATCGGATCTCCTGCAGACTGCGGTCCCGTATCCCGGATGCTGGCCTCCGCCAGAGCCGGCGATCCCTCACTCGAGGCGCGTGTCGACTCAATAATGCACGCCGAACTGATAGACACCTTCAACGACAGCGACGTGGTCTACTTCTTCTGGTACTACTTCGCCGACGCTCTGGAGAAGGGCCGCATACCTGAACCCTGAGGCCCTGCCTCCTCCCGAAGGCGGTTGACTGAGCCGCGAAAAAGCCTATATTCCGCGTCACGATCGCGGGGTGGAGCAGTCCGGTAGCTCGTTGGGCTCATAACCCAAAGGTCGCAGGTTCGAATCCTGCCCCCGCAACCATGCGATGCACCAATGGCCCCGGTACCCTGAGGACGATATCGACCTCCAAGGACTCCGGGGCCATTGTCATACTCTCCACCAGGTTCCGGACAAGCTGCTTCTTTACTGCGTTGTCCCCGTTTCGGAAACCCTCCTCGATCTCGTCGAGTATCTGACTGGCCTGGCTCGGATCTATCCTGGGAGGAGCTACGGCCTCTGCTTCCAATGGGGCAAGCTCTTCCTCCTCGCGATGCAGCCTCGCCAGCTCGGTCCTGGCCCAGCCCCGGTCGATGGACCCATCGGCAATCGCCTCGCTAATCCTTCGAACCCTGCCGCGGATCTCCTGCTGCCTGCGCTCTACGTCGTGCCGTGACGGATGCTCGTCCTCCCACAGCATGGCCAGCCGCTCGTTGAGCCTTCTGACGAGCCCATCCGGGTCGATGAGTTTCGACAGGAGTCCCGTTACGGCTTCGACGACAGCCTTCTCGATGAAGTCGGCAGGTACATAGACGGCCCTGCCGCAGCCGAGTCCCCGGCGGTGTGGCTGGCTTCCGCAGATGTAGTATCGGTGTCCGCCGGTCTTCCGCAGTCCCATCAGGTTCGAGCCGCACCTGCCGCACTTGAAGAGGCCGCCGCTGAGCAGGAAGTCGGATGCGGCGCTCCTGTGGAAGCCTCCGTCGAAGGCACTGGCGCGGTTGTGTTCCCGGGCCGTGAGGATTGCTTCGAGCTCCTCTTCGGAAATGATGGCTTCGTGTGCATTCGGAACGATCTCCCATTCGGACGGTGGGTTCTGCCTGCCTCGACGAGCATGGACGTTCCAGACCTCGTAGCCAGCGTACTTGAGGAGACTGTTGGGCTCCATCATGCTGAAGAGCGTAGAGGTGCACCAATACTGCTTTCTCGGTGCCGGCACCCCGTTCCCGTTGAGGAAGTCGCGAACCTTGTCGAGCGACCTCCCCCGGGCGACCAGATCGACGAGGACCGTCCGGGCCCACTCCTTCACGGGTCGTTCCGCGACGATCTCCTCGTTCGGTACCCAGATGGCCTTAAGCACGGTCCTCCCGTGGATCATTCCTCTCTCCAGGTGCTGGATGGCGTAGCCGTAGATGGGGCTCCCTCCATTCTTGTAGCACCAGCCTGTTTCCACGTCTCGGACTCGGATGTTGGCCCTGCAACCCTTCCTCGTATGGAAGGCCACCTCCCGGCTGTAGGCTTCGCTTCGGGCGAAGGTGATGGCCTCCATGTAGACACCGGATGCGGTCTCTCTGTCGATGGGGGGGTCCGTGAGGGAGACTACTTCGACGCCGTCATCCTCGAGCAGGCTGCGTACGAGCTGCATTGCCCTGAACGTGTTCCGCATCAGGCGGGAGTAATCGTGGATCAGGATCGTGTTGATGTCCGGGTCTGCCTTGGCGTGTGCGATCATCCTGTCGAACTCGGGTCGGGCCACTCCGTCACGGAAAGCTGAGGTGGCCTCGCTGTACTCTCGCACGATCTCGATATCTCTGCGTTCTGCGAAGGATCGGATCTCTTGCTGCTGTGCCTGGAGAGATACTCCGCGCTCCTCCTGCATGTCCGTCGACACGCGGCTCCATGCGAGGGCCTTCCGTGGACCTGTTCCGGGGGTGGTCCTAGATATCCTCGCGAAGCCCAGAGCCCGTTCGAGCATGTCAGGCACAGCCGCACCCCTCCTCGGCCCTGGTGACAGGCCATTCAGGAATATGGGACTCGTAAATAGCGTTCACATCGGCCTCCTCGGGGCGCTGTACGGTCGCGGGCAGTGCAGCAGTGGCGGTCTCCTCGAATCGTCGGAGAAGGAGAGGCGCAAGCAGGTCGACCAGGAGGTCCTCCAGAGCACGAGGAAGGACTGTGATCTCTGGACCGGAGCTGAAGGTAAGCCGAAGGGCAGGACCCCTGCGGGTGGAGTGGCTCGTTCCGGCGTCTCCCCGGGCTTCCAGGCAGGGATCTGTAGTAGGAGAGGTTTCTCCGTGATGAAAGGCTCCGCTGCCGTTCTCGGCTCTCCCATGGGCCCCGCAGGCAAACCTGCGGGGCTCAGGGACAACGGCGACGGGCGATTCCGGTTGGCTCCGTTCAGTGGGAGCATCGGCTTGCTCGTCATCGGTCATTACTAGTACTCCGGCTGGCGGAGATCGTAATTAGCTATCTCGGCCGGCAGAACACAGTCGCAGTCGTATTCAGGACTGGAGACGATCAGAGTTGCTCGGCGGTGGGGAGCCCTCCCTCCCCCTCCTCCGTCATCATCCGGCGGGGTTACGTCGACTTCAGCCACGAGGGGGGCCGCCTCGGCTTCAGCGGTCGATACCATGGGCGATACTGGGTTAGGCGCATCGCAGCCCATGATGGTAGCGATCTCCTCGGGGGATGGCTCCGGCAAGTCGTCGGTGAAGGCGTACCGACAGATCTCGTATGCTTCTGGGGTGAGCACCCAGCTGTTCCTAGTCTCGCGGGGATCCACCTCCTCCACGAGACCGAGTGCGACGAAGCTGTGGAGGATCCTATTGATCGTCGGATCCTCGGTCTTCTTTCCCAGGACGCTCGCTATCCTGGGCGTCGGGACGGGTTCTCCTGGCTCGATCAATAGCTGCTCGAAGACCCGGACCCGGATCGACAGTATGGAGTCCCGGGCTATCTTCAACATGGATGTCCACGCCTCATCAGCCGTGTATCCAATGGCTAAGAAGCCTCTGTAAAGAGAGGTCAACTGTTGGGTGAGTCGCGACGGTCCTTCCGGGGTCGCGATCGTGGCGCCGACCTTGGTGCCGACCTTGGTGCCCCTCGGAACACTCGTTCGAAGCATGCCGATCACCGTGGCCAGGGAGGTTATCCTCAGACGGATTGAGTCGGGGATAGGTACTGCGGGGTTTTGCGCGACTGTATCGAGAAGGGCATCGACACCCACCCGGATCCTGCTCTCCCTCTCTTGCTCGGACATCATACCCGCATACATCGCACGGCGAAAGGACTCCTTGAGAGTCTGGCTCGACCGGAGGTAGAGGAACCGTTCGCCCATGCTGCTCCGGATTGCAAAGGATCGGTCCACCAATCCCGTTATCCCTCCGATGAAGCCTACCCGGCCATCCCAGACGTTTCGACCCCCACCGTCTGAGCCTTTCGCGCGGTTCCAGCGACCATCGTATACGAGCCTAAGGGCTCCCATTGTCGACCGCTTGTCGGTCTTCTCGTTTAGGTATTCGGTCAGGTCTGATCCGAGAATGACCGCCTTCCCGCCGAGGCTTTCGACTTCCCGGAGGAGGCCGCCGGTCGCGGTGTCGGACTTGTCTGCCTTCTTGGTATTGGACAGAAGGCCTGCGAACGAGATGTCATCGGCCTCGAGTGTACAGGGCAGCCCGGCGAGGAGGTGGATGACGAGAGTCTTCCCGCTCGAAGGCGGGGCGACCATCAGCAACCACACGACTGACCCGTCGAGCCGCATGTTCGCGATATAGGTCGCGAGCGCGGTTTCGAGGAAAGGTGAGCTCCCTCCCAGCGTCTCGCGGCAGAGACACCGGAGGGCTAGCAGGCGCTCCCTCGTCTGAGCTGTACCTGCTGAGGCAGAAGAGACCGGAACCTCCGGGGTTCCGGTCTGGACGGCCACGATCCCTCCGGGCTGAGGTGCTGGAGCCATCGCAGCCTCCAGGGATGCCGCTGGAGCAGTCTGCTCGGCTGGTTCCTGGATGGGGATTATGGTGGGCGTACCCGTGTAGTGGGTGAACGTGGATCTGACAGTAACGGTGCTGGATGTTGGTTCCATCGGAATCCTCCTATCCTGGATCGATGAATCGACCAGGTTGAAACTATTGGGAGGTATGCTCCCGAGATCATCTGCCGGGTTCCCCGCCCTGGGGTCCACAGCGAATAGTGAAATCCTTGAATCTGGCTGCTGCTGCGTTGTGACCCTGTTACAATCCCCGCCATTGACTATTGCCTCAATGATCAACATCACAGTTAAAAAAAGACTAGCTGTCATTTGGTTCCCCTGTTGTCTCCTGGACCATCCGGATTACCGCCTGGAGTAACTGGTTCTGCGCTTCTCTACCGAGGCATTCGCTCTCCCTCCTGAATAAGTGATAGGCTTCCGTCAATTCCTTCTGGTCTCTCGCGATCTCGTGACTTCCCCGGAGTTTCCGGGTGACGACGACGAATATCCGCGTCAGCGCAATGGCGATTCCGAGGGAGTCTGGGTCGAGCGCTCCGAGGAGCCGGACCACCGACGCCATGAGCTCCGGATTCTCGACGATGCGCTCCTCCAGATCCTTCGAAGCTCTCCCTGCCTTTGCCAGGAGGGCATCGCGGTCCACTCCGAGGATTGCCGCGAGGGCGATGATTTTATCATCGGAGGGGGGAGAGAACAAGCCCCTTTCTAACCTGCTCATGAAACCAGGGCTCAACTCCACGAGCTCTGCCAGCTTGCGCTGACTCAGACCCTTCGCCGCCCTCAGCCTCGCTATCTCCTGTCCGAATGCTTCCCTGGTCTCCATCTCGCCTCCTTCCATTTCGTGGTGAATCATAGGTCACCAGTGCGAAGGTGTCAATCCCCTTGACCCGGGGCCATCCCATACTGATCGTGCAGTATTCGTAGGTATCAACGAACTAACCAGGGAGAGTCCATGGCCAGACCCAGGAAGACGGCGAGCAACGGCGGCGCGACCCTGGGATTCGAGGCGACGCTCTGGCTAGCCGCCGACGCGCTCCGCAGCAACATGGATGCCGGCGATTACAAACACATCGTCCTCGGGCTGATCTTCCTGAAGTACGTCTCCGACGCCTTCGAGGAGAGGCATGCCCAGCTCATGGCAGATCGTGACCAGAACACCGATCCAGAAGATCGTGATGAGTACATCGCCCACAACATCTTCTGGGTACCACCTGAGGCTCGCTGGAGCTTCCTGAAGGCTCAGGCCCGCCAGCCAGGCATTGGCATGATCGTGGACGACGCCATGACGGCCATCGAGCGGGACAACCCTTCCCTGAAGGGGATTCTCCCGAAGAACTTCGCCCTCCCTGCCCTCGATAAACAGCGCCTCGGCCAGCTCGTCGACCTGATCTCGACCATCGGTCTGGGGGACGCCGAGAACCGCTCGAAGGACATTCTAGGGCGGGTCTACGAATACTTCCTGTCGCAGTTCGCCAGCGCCGAAGGAAAGAAGAGCGGGTCATTCTACACCCCCCGATGCGTCGTACGAACCCTGGTCGAGATGCTGGCCCCCTACCGGGGCCGCGTCTACGACCCCTGCTGCGGTTCGGGAGGGATGTTCGTCCAGTCGGAGCAGTTCATCGAGGCACACGGGGGGAGGTTGGGCGAGCTCAGCATCTACGGACAGGAGTCGAACAACACAACCTGGCGCCTGGCGATGATGAACCTGGCCATCCGGGGAGTCGACGCTCAGATAGCATTCGGCGACACCTTCCACAACGACCGCCATCCAGACCTGAAGGCCGACTATGTCCTGGCCAATCCACCGTTCAATGACAGTAACTGGCGCGGGGATCTCTTGAAGGACGACCCTCGCTGGAAATACGGCACCCCGCCGGCAGGCAATGCGAACTTCGCCTGGGTGCAGCACTTCATCCACCACTTGTCCCCGACGGGTACGGCCGGCTTCGTCCTGGCCAATGGCTCGATGTCCTCGAACCAGTCCGGTGAAGGGGAGATCAGGAAGAACATCATCGAGGCCGACCTGGTGGACTGCATGGTGGCACTGCCGGGTCAGCTCTTCTACTCGACCCAGATACCTGTATGCCTGTGGTTCCTGGCGAGAGACAGGAGGAACGGCAGCTTCCGCGACCGAAGGGGCGAGATCCTGTTCATCGACGCCCGGAAGCTGGGCTCGATGGTCGACAGGACGCATCGGGAACTGACCGACGAGGACATCCAGAAGATCGCCGGCACCTACCACGCCTGGCGAGGGGACAAGACTGCAGGGGAGTACGTCGATATCCCCGGCTTCAGCAGGGCTGCCCCGGTCGACGAGGTCAGGAAGCACGGGCATGTCCTCACTCCCGGCAGGTATGTGGGAGCCGAAACTCAGGAGGACGACGGCGAACCCTTCGACGAGAAGATGAAGAGACTGACAACCCAGCTCCGCCAGCAGATGGAGGAAGGCCGCCGGCTCGACGCCGCCATCGAAGAGAACCTGAAGGGGCTCGGGTATGGCGGGTGAGGGTTGTCGCAGCAAGCTGGGCGACTACTTCACGCTTCAACGGGGCACAACCTACAAGAGCAGGTTACTAGGTCAGCCTGGGCCAGTATTGCTGGGGCTTGCCACAATCCAGCGAAATGGCGGATTCCGTACTGACTCACTCCAGACCTACGGGGGTGATTCCCCTGCAAAGCTACTCGTGCAACCTGGAGATCTATATCTGTCTCTGAAGGACGTTACGCAGTCGGCTGACTTGCTTGGGGCAGTCGCACGGCTGCCGATTAGCCACTCCCCAGGGCGTTTGACACAGGATACAGTCAGGCTCGAACCACGGGGAAGTGATGTTCCGCTGAACTATCTCTACTGGCTGCTCCGTACCCCTCAATACCGAAGCTATTGCCGTGCACACGCCACCGGCACGACAAATCTCGGTCTTGCTCGGGAGGACTTCCTCGCATTCCCTGCGCCAGAACCGACGCCCACTCAGTGTCAGATTGTTGATGCCCTCAGCGCCCTGGATGACAAGATCGAGCAGAACCGCTGGATGAGAGAGACGCTTGAGGCCATGGCCCGGGCGCTTTTCAAGTCCTGGTTCGTGGACTTCGAGCCGGTACGGGCGAAGGCCGAGGGCCGGTGGCGCCGGGGCGAGTCGCTGCCCGGCCTCCCCGCCCACCTGTGGGACCTGTTCCCCGACTCCTTCGAGGACTCGGAGCTGGGGGAGATCCCAAAGGGGTGGGCGGTGGGAACGCTGGGAGACCTGTCGGCCCTGAATCCGGAAGTGTGGACCAGGGAAACACGCCCTACCGAGCTGAACTACGTCGACTTGTCGAACACGAAATGGGGCCGAATAGATGCAGTTATTCCCTATCAGGCTGCCGCTGCACCGAGCCGAGCACAGCGTGTCCTGCGGCCTGCTGATACGATCATCGGGACAGTGCGCCCAGGAAATGGTTCATACGCTTTCATCAATGAAAACGGGCTCACAGGCAGCACCGGATTTGCAGTGCTTCGACCTCGAATGGAGACGTACGCCGAGTTCGTCTATCTCGCAGCCACGGCTGCGGATAACATCGATACGCTAGCTCATCTGGCCGATGGCGCTGCCTACCCCGCTGTTCGACCTGAGGTCGTCGCCGCGACACCGATCATCCGCTCGAGTTACGCAGTGTTCAACGGATTCTCTCGTGCAGCGAGTCTTCTTCTGAAAAAGATCACCCAGAACGAGCGTGAATCCCGTACCCTCGCCACCCTCCGCGATGCCCTCCTCCCCAAGCTCATCTCCGGCGAGTTGCGCCTTACAGACATTGCTATTGACCTAGTGTCAGTTACTGCCACACACAGGACGGCCACGACATGAAAATCTGCAGGCTTCTCATTCATGGCTTTCGCGGGATAAGTGAAGCGCAGCTGTTCTTCCCTGATCATGTAGTCCTCGTCGGGGATAACAATGTCGGCAAGTCAACGGTCTTCGAGGCTCTTGATCTCGTACTTGGCCCCGATCGTCTCAGCCGGCATCCGAAGATCGATGAACACGATTTCCATCTTGGCTGTTACCTGAACGCCGATGGCGAGCCGCGAAAAGAGGTCAGGATCGAAGTCACGGTCTTGGACTTAAACGAAGAACAGCAAGCCCGGTTTGCCGACTACATCGAATGGTGGAACACCAAGACGAAAACGTTTGTCATTGCGCCAATCATAGGCGTCGATGATCCGGGGGTTCATGCGGCGATTAGAGTAACCTTCGTAGGCTACTACGACCCAGAGGAGGATGATTTCCAAGGCGAGACATATTACTCACGTAGTCTCGAAGAGAGCTCGACGCCTCAAGTCTTCTACAAGAAGGACAAGCAATTCTGTGGATTTCTATATCTCCGTTCGATCCGCTCAGCGACGAGAGCTCTCAGTCTCGAACACGGGAGCCTTCTCGACATCATCCTGCGGATCAAAGAGATCAGGCCGCAGATGTGGGAAAAGACGATTGGTCAGTTGAGCAGCTTCACCGTCGGTAGCGACCCAGAGCTCGGGATATCAGGGGTTCTGGCGAGTATCGAGGCGGCGATCAAGAAATATGTACCGCGCGAATGGGGCGTCTCGCCACACTTGAAGGTCTCGAATCTGACGCGCGAAAGTTTACGCAAGACCATCACAGCGTTCATCGCTACGGGGGAGAGTGATCACGCTGCGCCGTTCTATCGGCAGGGAGCCGGCACTATCAACATGCTGGTTCTGGCGATGCTGACTCAGATTGCGCAGGACAAGCAGAACGTCATTTTTGCGATGGAGGAGCCCGAGACTGCGATCCCACCTTACGCTCAGAAGCGGATCGTGCATGAGATCCGCAAGCTATCTTCGCAATCGCTCTTCACATCTCATTCGCCATATGTGCTTGAGGAGTTCGATGTTTCGGAGATCGCCGTTCTAGTGCGCGCATCAGATGGTGTGCTCAAGCAATCCACAATCGAGCTTCCCGCCAGCATCAAACACAAGCGCTATCGCCAGGAATTCCGCACACGCTTCTGCGAGGGCCTGCTAGCCAGACGGCTTTTACTTGCCGAAGGTGCAACCGAGGCGGCATCGCTTCCCGCCGCTGCAAGGCGCCTTGCCCAGATCGATCCACATTCGTACTCCTCGTTCGAGGCGCTCGGGCTTTGCACCGTGGATGCAGGAGGTGATGGCAATATCGCCGACTTCGGCAAGCTGTATGGCGATCTAGGGAAGGTCGTCTACGCTGTTTGCGACAAACAAGCGACACCGAGCCAAGCCGCAATACAGTCGAATGTTGCCCAGCTCTTCATGCACGATGAGACCGACATCGAAAAGCTTGTCCTCAAGAATACCACACAGGCGGCGTTGGAACGGTTCATCGATGCCATTCAGTTACCGCCGCATCTGACTGCGAGATATCCGAATCCAAAGGCGAAAGCATACGATGTGATAACAGACTTTCTCAGTTGGTCGAAAGGCAACTGGGGCCTCGCGGAGTTCCTTTCGCAGTGTGAGCTATCTGAGATTCCTGAGTGGATTCGCAAGACCTGCCGAGAGCTGCGTGCGCAATGTCAGCCTCCGACACTACGGGAAAACAAAGCTTGTTTAGAGAGGGATGTTCCGGCTCCGCCGTTGACTGAAGAGGGAAGCGAGGGTGAGACAGATACCATTTGAGCTTTCCGACAAGAAAAAAGCCATCCTTGCCTATAACGGTCACCTGCTCGTCACTGGAGGGCCGGGATCGGGAAAGACGACTATCGCGATTGTAAAGGCCGATGTACTGGTATCGGAAACGCTCAGGCCCGGTCAGAAGGTGTTGTTTCTCAGTTTCGCCCGCGCGACCGTCGCTCGCGTCATTGAGGCGCTGGACGAACACTCTCAGAACAAGGCGCAGACCAGAAGCCGGGTTGATATTGACACCTACCACGCCTTTTTCTGGAGACTGCTTAAGACGCACGGATATCTGGTCGGGTTGCCGAGAAAGCTGGAGATTCTGACACCCCCGGCAAAATCTGTTGCCTTATCTGCGATCCGCTACGAGTTCAGTCCGCTGAAGGGCTTGAACGCTGCCCAGAGGGCGGAGCGAAACAAGAGGGAAAGTGACGAGTTGCTTCTCCTTGCGTTCGAGGAGGGCAAAGTCTGTTTTGACATGTTCGCCGAGTTGGCAGCGCAGATTGTAAGCGAAAGCGTTAAGATCAGAAAGCTAGTGTCGTCAGCCTATCCCATCATCATTCTCGATGAGTTCCAGGACACCAACTCCGAGCAATGGGCTGTCGTACAACAGCTCGGAATCGACAGCACGCTCATTGCCTTGGCCGATGAGGAACAGAGGATCTTCGACTTTATTGGTGCGGACCCGGAGCGCCTGAATCATTTCAAGGCACGATTCAAGCCGGGCGAGTTCAATCTAGAAAACGAGAACTACCGAAGCACCGAGACAGGCATTGTCCGCTTTGGCAACGACTTGTTGAAGGGAAAGATCAGCGGTACATACCGCGGAATAAAGATCTGCCAGTTCCGGGATAACAAGAATCAGGCCATGGTTGCCCTCAAAGTGCAGGTCCTTCAGGCTCGCAAGCGGCTGATCGATACGAATACCCGGGACTGGACCATTGCAGTCCTCGTTCCGACGAAGAGGCTCATGCAGGATGTCTCAGTCGCATTCCGCACGAATCAGTCATCCGTGCCAGTCATCAATCATCACGCATCGATCGATATGGAGGGAGCAATCCTCGCAGCCGAGATCATCGCGTTTCTTATGCAGCCCCGCCGTGTGACAGGCGACTTCGAGCAGTTCGTGAGCTTGCTGTGTAACTATTTTTGTGGCAGAGGTGGCGATGCCCCTTCGAAAACCAACATCGCCGAATCGCTGGCTATTGGCGATGCGTGGCGCAAGTCCATCGAGTTGGAGAACAAGGGTAAAGAGGCTCCGGCAAATAGCATTATTCGTCCGATCAGGACCGGCTATCAGCAATGCGCCGCGCTTCAACCGACCGGAGATCCGGACAAAGACTGGCTGGCCAATCGGGGTATATTGGCGGTATGCGGATGCAAGAGACTGGCACAGGTTGCCGAGGAAGCGCGATTTGTCCGGTTGCTGGATCGCGGAACGCAACTGCGCGAAGCGCTATCGCTTGACTGGCGCAACAACGGTGCTTACCGGAATGCCTTGGATATCGTGAGGCATGCCTTTGTTCGGGAGCATTTCGCCAGATCAACAAAACGCGAATCCGGCGTCGTTGTGATGAACATGCACAAGGCCAAAGGCAAGCAGTTCGATGAGGTCATTATCTTTGAAGGATGGCCCCATCGCGTCAACAAGCGGGTGGTCTCGAATTTTGATCGCATAGTACCTGGCAATGTGGCTAGCGATCAACTTACCCAAGCCGGATATGTCTTCCGCGTCAGTGTTACCCGTGCGAAGATCCAGACCACAATCATGACCCCGGAAAGCGACCCTTGCATTCTTCTCAAACAGCCTTCATGACTACGCACCTCACAGTATCCACCGTCAAAGAGGCCGCCATCGACTCGCTGGAGAAGACTCCATGACCGTCCACGGGGTCACTGAATCCGTCGTCGAGGAAGCTTCCCTGCAGTGGCTTGAGGCCCTGGGCTACAAGCCCGTCTCCGGCCCCTCCATCGCCCCCGGGGAGCTTGCTGCGGAGAGGAACGACTACGGCCAGGTCGTGCTGGAGGATCGCCTGCGGCAGGCGCTCTATCGCCTGAACCAGGACCTTCCCCCTGAAGCCCTCGAAGACGCCTTCCGCCATGTCTTCCGGATCAACGGGCCAAGCCAGGAGGTTCGCAACCGCGTCTTCCACCGGATGCTCGTGGATGGGGTGACGGTGGAGTATGCGAGGCGGGATGGCTCCATCGCCGGAGCACAGGCGAGGCTGATCGACTTCGAGCTTCCGAATAACAACGACTGGCTAGCGGTTAATCAGTTCACGATTGTCGAGAACAAGCACAACCGCCGTCCCGACGTCATCGTCTTCGTGAACGGCCTACCCCTGGCGGTCTTCGAGCTCAAGAATGCTGCCGACGAGAACGCCACGATCTGGAATGCCTACACCCAGATGCAGACCTACGAGCGAGAGATCCCGACCCTCTTCAACTACAACGCCCTGCAGGTGATCTCTGACGGGCTACAGGCACGGGTTGGAACAATCACATCGGGCCGGGAGTGGTTCAAGCCCTGGAAGACCATCGAAGGCGAGGATCTGGCTCCCGTCCTCATGCCCGAGCTGAAGGTCCTGATCGAGGGTGTTTTCGAGAAGAGGCGCTTCCTCGACATCGTGCGACACTTCCTGGTCTTCGAGGAGTCCCCAGCCGGTCTTGTGAAGAAGTTGGCAGGCTACCACCAGTTCCATGCTGTGAACGAAGCCCTGAGACAGACCCTCCGGGCATGCATCCCGCACTCTTGGGAGCAGGGGCGGGAGCCGGGGGAAGCCGGCCAGCTTGCCGAGCCCGGGTTCGAACTGCGGTCGTATAACCGCCAGCAGGGAGATCGCCGGGTAGGAGTGGTATGGCACACCCAGGGATCGGGGAAGAGCCTGACCATGGTGTTCTACGCCGGGAGGGTGATCCTGCATCCACAGATGGGGAACCCGACCATCGTCGTGATCACGGACCGGAACGACCTCGATGACCAGCTCTTCGGCACGTTCGCCAGGTGCAGAGACCTCCTGAGGCAGCCTCCCGAGCAAGTGGAGGACCGGGAGGATCTGAGGAGGAAGCTCCTCCGTGATTCGGGAGGAGTGGTCTTCACGACCATCCAGAAGTTCTTCCCTGAGGAGAAGGGGGACAGGCACCCCGTCCTCTCCGACAGGAGGAACATCGTCGTCATCGCTGACGAGGCTCACCGCAGCCAGTACGACTTCATCGACGGCTTCGCAAGGCACATGCGGGACGCTCTTCCCAACGCCTCCTTCATCGGCTTCACGGGGACACCCATCGAGCTGACTGACAAGAACACCAAGGCGGTCTTCGGCAATTACATCAGTGTCTACGACATCCAGAGGGCCGTGCAGGACGGAGCCACAGTACCGATCTACTACGAGAGCCGCCTTGCCAGGCTTGCCCTCCTCGAGGAAGAGAAACCCAGGATCGATCCTGAGTTCGAGGAGGCCACCGAAGGCGAGGAGATCGAGCGAAAGGAAAAGCTGAAGACCAAGTGGGCTCAGCTCGAGGCCGTCGTGGGATCGGAGAAGAGGGTCCACCTCATAGCCCGGGATCTCGTCGACCATTTCGAGAAACGCCTCGAAGCCCTCGACGGCAAGGCGATGATCGTCTGTATGAGCCGCAGGATCTGTGTGGAGATGTACGACGCTCTGAGGGAGCTGCGACCTGCCTGGGATGGGAGTGACGACTCCGCAGGGATGATGAAGGTGATAATGACGGGCTCGGCTGCTGACGACCCTGACTGGCAGCAGCACATCCGGAACAAGCCCAGGCGCGAGGAACTGGCCGTGCGGTTCCGAGACCCGAAGGATCCATTCAAGGTCGCGATCGTCCGGGATATGTGGCTCACCGGGTTCGACGCTCCGTCCCTCCACACCATGTACATCGACAAACCCATGAGGGGGCACGGCCTGATGCAGGCCATCGCACGGGTGAACCGTGTCTTCAAGGACAAGCCCGGCGGGTTGATCGTGGATTACCTCGGCCTCGCCGACGAGCTGCGTAAGGCGCTTGCGACCTATACCGACAGTGGTGGTCATGGCTCGACCGCAATAAGCCAGGAGCAGGCTGTGGCGGTGATGCAGGAGAAGTACGAGATCTGCCTCTTTCTCTTCCATGGGTTCGACTGGTCGAAGTGGGTCACGGGGAAGCCAGCTGAGCGGCTCTATCTTCTACCGGCCGCCCAGGAGCACATCCTGTCCCAGGAGGACGGGAAGGAGCGATGCCTCAAATCCGTCACCGGGCTATCACAGGCTTTCGCCCTGGCGGTCCCGCACAAGGCAGCTATGGCCATCAGGGACGACCTTGGGTTCTTCCAGGCCGTGAGGTCTGCACTTGCGAAGAACGCTCCCGGGGACAGGAAACCCGAGGAGGACCTGGACCACGCCATCAGGCAGATCGTCTCCCGTGCCGTTTCCTCCGATGAGGTGATCGACATCTTCGCCGCAGCAGGCTTGAGGAAGCCCGACATCTCGATCCTATCCGACGAGTTCCTAGCTGAGGTGAAGGGGATGCCGCACCGGAACCTCGCGATCGAACTCCTGAGGAAGCTCCTGGAGGACGACATCCGTAGCCGGCAGAGGAAGAACGTGGTCGAGGCACGCTCCTTTGCTGAGATGCTGGAACAGACCATCAGGCGTTACCAGAACCGGGCGCTCGAGACCGCGGAGATAATCGAGGAGCTAATCCGCATCGCAAAGGAGTTCCGGCAGTCGTCCAACCGTGGCGAGGATCTCGGGTTGACCGACGACGAACTGGCCTTCTACGATGCCCTTGGGATAAACGACAGCGCGGTGAAGATCCTGGGTGACGAGACTCTTCGCGCCATCGCCCGGGAGCTTACGGACACAATCCGGAACAGCGTGACGATCGACTGGAAGGTACGTGAGAACGTCAGAGCAAGGATCCGTGTAATGGTGAAGCATATCCTTCGGAAGCACGGCTATCCGCCTGACAGAGAGCCCACAGCGACCCAGACTGTCCTCGAGCAAGCCGAAGTGCTGTCCGAATCCTGGTCGGTGGCCTAGAGCATTTCTTCCGTCTTGGATTTGAAAACGTCGTTTTCGGTCGAAACCACCGTTTGAGCATATAGTCGATTCTAAGACATGTTGTTAGGATGTCAGAGGGTTTCGACAAGCCTGAGTCCAGAACGGAGATGTCAGACTCTGGATGCGCCAGGTCGGACCCGGTCGAAGAGTGCTGTTGAAACTGGTTACTTGCAGAAGATCCGCTCAGTATCGGCATCTATGAAAGCTATTTCTGGTTTCGACCAGAACCGACAAATGAACTCCTGCCCCGATATCCCCAATGGTAGTCATCATAGTAGAAGTCGTCGATGTAGTAGACGTTGTGCTGGTCTTCACTGTAGATGCCGAATTAGAGATGATCTCTCTTCCTGTCATGAAAGACAATCTCTCTTGGAATCAGTGAATACGACGATCTGACCTATGATGATATCGATTTGGAGATAGATACTGTGCTCGCCATAGTCGGGAAGAAAGATATAGAGAGGATCTGGGCATCATCTTCTCAAGCCACAGAGAGAATGGAATTCTGCAGTCTTGGTCGAAACCATACTTCGCGTGTTGAATTGACTGGAAGACATGCAGATATGGTCACGGATCGTTTCCACTCACCCGATTTCAGAGGATGATGACCATTCCGGGAGAGGAACCGTCGTATCCTGGATGCATGATGCTGTCGAAAGCACTCGTCGTCGAAATCCTCTCCAAATAGACATCTTCGCTAGATCGATCTAGTTTCGACCAGAACCGACACTTTTCCAGGTCTCCTGGACTCTGACTGAAGCCCTAAAGAAGAAGAAGCTGAACTAGAGAAGATATCTCTGTCATGATGGACGAGAAACTCTCTCAAAATCAAAGGAATATATAATCTAATCTATTATGATGTAGAATTGGACAAGCATATCGTACACGTCATAGTCGAAGAAGAAGAAATAGAGGGATTCTAAGGATCATTCATGTTCAGGCGTCTGAGAGATGGAAACACTGCAGTCCCGGTCGAAACAATGAGAAGCCTCATCTGCAGAGAAATAAGGTTTCGTCAGCAGAGTGTTGGGATAAGCTTCATGACCTCCTAGTAGGAAACCTCCTGTAGTGATGCCCTTCCCGCTGGTTCAATTCCACTGCGGGGCTAACAACGACTCAAACCAGTTATACGGCACAGCACGTTATGAGTATTTGATCTTGTCTAGAGCATCCACGCACTGTTGGGGAGTCTTGAACCTGTGTGCGTTCTGAATCAGAGAGAAGAACATGATCCAAACAAGTTCCATGAACTCACGGACCAGCGTGAGGTTTTCAGCTCGTATAGCTCCATGATGGAGATATCTCGAACGAATATCATAGATTGCCTTTACGGTCTTTACCACGGAGGTCCTCTCCTGAGCGGTTTTCGCGATCGCAAATGCAATTCGGTCAGCTATGTTCTGCTGGATGGGTTCGGACTCGTTCTTTAGGAGAAGCGATTCCAAGGCGACTAGAATGTAGAGAAGCCTGTCATACAGTTCCTGTCGGAGAGTGTTCTTTGAGTAAATGACTAGAGCATCAAGAAGCTTCCTTTGAAAGTCATTGAGGTTTGATTGAGTAAGTAGTCCGTGAACGGCCGAGAACTCGACGGACTTCAGCATGTCAATCTGTGGCTGGTCTACGGTCCAACGAATCGACGGATTCAGAAAGGTGCTGATCTCTTTGGATATGGACAAGTTCGGGTTCGTAACGAAGTAGGTCTGAGTACTGATCATCTTCTCGCCATACTCATAGGCTCCGCTGACGATCTCTGGCGCGAAATTGGCCGGCGATATGAGTCTGAGAATGGCAAGGGAGTTCGCGAGGTGGCCGTAAGCCAACTCTTTTGCTCTGATCGGCTCGGCTTCGCAGGAGAAGGTTCCTGCCAAGAAACCTTGATACTTTGCGTACACCGAAGTCACGTGATCTCTCTTCTTGGCTCCATCTTCGTCTTGGGGTGAGTCTTGAAGTACGGCACGGAACCACTGATCCATCAGGTCCGGGGTTAAAACTCGAAATTCGATGCGACCAATGACGAAATCCTGCGTAGAGGATGTAAAGGGGATAGGTACCCAAATGATGCATGGACGCACATCCTGTTGGGCCCTCAAGAGGAGCTCGGCGCAGAAGGACTGGTGATTCCGTCCAAGATAGGCTTTCCGCAACCACTCGAAAAGTGACTCCTCAACGAAACTCGTGCTCAGAAAGGAGGAGACGTTCTGAGAACGCTGGACGGCCTCGGAAAGCTCGTGGTATTTGTGTAAAGAGGTATCGGAGAGGCCGACTGTGCCCGAATCGTGCACGAACCCGACTGCGACATCAACACCGGTCGTGGTTGTCAAGTGAACTCTTAGACTAGCTCTATCGGGGTCCACCTCGATAGTGTGATGAGTGTAGAAGGGCGGTTGCAGGCGCGACGTGCCGGGGTAGATTGGAAACGGCGCAATCGCTTCGACCAGCTCAGTAGCACGGTTGTCGAAGTTGTGCCTTGCGTCGATATGAAAGTCGTGTATCACACTGCTCCCTTGGGGATTATCCCACTATGCCTGTGACCCATGCGATACCGAATGTTGATCATGAAGCACAGCCATTAGGACATCGCCTCGATGCTGTTGTTAGGAGTCAGATCTCCTCCTGTTCCACGCTTCTATGGCTGTCGTTTTCTTCGAACGGAAAGGTCGAAAACGCCGCCCTGCGTATCTTTGACTACCTCCAAGTAGATAATTGTTTCAGCCCCATCGTCAGCATTTTCTCTGAGAAGTTTCTCGGCGTCACGAATGATCTTCTTTATCGATGAGAAGAAGGAATCTACATTTGTTTCGCGTGTAAGTTCAAAGATGATCTTCACGATGCGGTTCCCGTATGGAGACACAATGATTAAAAACTCCGAGTAACCGCAATCCCAGTATCTTCTGCGGCTCTTGCAGATCCGATTGAAGCACTCCTTGATCTTGAGCCAGAACGAGTCGGCTGCCTTCTCCCCTAGCTTCTTTAAAAAGGCTCCAATGAATATCCCTATTCCTGATAGCGACAAGTAAAAGACGACTTGGTGAATGCCAAACTGGCCGGAAGAGACACTTTCGTCGTGATAGATTTCGATCTCGACACCATATTCTTCCTCAAGCTGCAAACCGAGCATGTTTGCATTGATCGCATTCTCGTCATCCTTATAGAACTCCTCAGTCGAGAAATGTCGTGTGTGCTTCATACTCTCCTTGCCTCCTGACACAGGTTTGCAGTTTCAGCTCTCCATAGTGAACTCTGGGTATCCAGACTCCGTTAGCTCCCTGATTGACGTAGGTATATGGGAAGCACACTCTCGACCGGCCCCCTGTGAAACTGCTCCTTCCCCTGATGCTTCCTGAACATCCCCCGAGGTTCTGACTGCGTCAACCTATTGGAGAATAAAAGAATAGCCGGGTCAGGGGGGCTTCCGCCCCCCCCGATCACCTTCGCTCCGCGGTCAGCAGAACTGACCTGACAGCGGATGGATACCAGATACCGCCGTTCTTTGCTAGGATACCATTCTCGTTGAGGGCATCGGCGATCCGTCGCAGGCTCAACCCTTGGATACGGGATGCTTCGATCCGCTTCAGGACCTCGGTTTCCCTGTCGTTCACGACGAGCGTGTCCCCGACTCGATCGTAGCCGTAGGGCGTCGGGGAGTAGGCCCGATGCTGCTGCTTCTTGTGACGGAGGGCTGTCGCCGTCCTCTCTGATATCTGATCCCGCTCGAACTCGTTCAGGACGGCGAGCAGCCGGAAGACCATCTTCCCTGCGGCGCTCGTGGTGTCGATACGCTCTGAGAGGCTGACGAGATCAGCTCCGGCCTTCCCCAGCTTCTCGGCAAGCATGATCGTATCCCTTGTGCTACGGGAGAGCCGGGACAACGAGTAGACGACCATGATGGCCTTCCTCTCGCAAGTGAGCGAAAGAGCACGAACGAGCCCCTCCCGGTTCTCCGTCCTTGAACCGGAGATCCCTGCATCCTCGAAGAAGCCGATAAGCGAGGCATCATTCGCGGTCGCCCAGGCTTCGATCTTGGCCCGCTGTGAATCCAGGCTGATCCCATTCTGGACCTGGTCTTCGGTACTCACCCTGATGTACCCCACCGCTTCTATAGCCTTGCCCTTCACAGTTCACCCCTCTCCCGCATAGAGACCCATTCCGGTGGGATCCCGGGTCTACCGCACGCGTAGATGAAGTGGTCAATGAGCTTCACGCCAAGGTCCTGCAGGAGGCTCTTCAGCTTCGTGGTAAGGGTCTTGTCCTCCACGCTGGCTTCGGCACTTCCACCTGGATGGGAGTGGGCCAGGATCAGGGCTGTGGCATTCGTCTCGAGGAGTAGGAAGCTGACAAGCTCGCGGGGATAGACCGATGCTCTGTCGACTGTCCCCTCGGCCACCCTGATGATTCCGAGGAAGTCGCCGCTGGAGTTCAGAGCGATGGCATAGAGCCCCTCGACGGGCTTCTGGTCGAGGATCCTGCCGAGGAGGAGCTTGGCTTTCTCCACCGTATCCACGGGCTTGACAGGAATCGGGATCGAGTGCCGGCGAATCTGACGGTAGTAAACGGATTTCTCCGCTACGATGAGGCGTTTCTGAGTTTCGACCGAGACTGACATGTCGGTCTCCTCTCGAGGTGAAAGGGGGCCGGGACGGATCCTCAGCCCCCTCTGGTCTCGTACAGATGGGTATAGGTCGATCAGGACTGGTCGGTTGTGTTCGAAGGAGTATTCTCTAGCACTGGAGAGAAACTCGTATTTGCATCACTGTCAATCTGCTAGATATTATGAAACAGGACTGGACTCTACGGAGGAGGGTAGCTATGGCGTTAGTCAAGTGTCCTGATTGTGGTAGGGATGTCAGTGATGCTGCTCCTACCTGTCCCGGTTGCGGTCGCCCGATGTCACGTGGTCCTTCATGCCCGAAGTGTGGTTCACCATGGACACCTGGCCGCCCCTGCCCTAGTTGCGGAGCGATTACCGTTGGATCAACAAATTCCTCCAGTTCTTCATCCGCGTTGAAACCCACTAAGCCTGCTGGGTGCGTCCTTCAGCTGGTTGGCGGAGTGGTGCTTCTGGGCGGGCTAGGAATGTTGATGAATTCTCAAGAGGTTAGTGGTGTTGGTGTTACGGTTCTTGGATTGATCCTTGTTTTCTGGGGTGGCAGAGCGTCTAGATAACGTCCTGTTCAGATTCACACGGCTGCTTCCATTCCCACCCTGATACAGTCGACGATCTCGCCGAAGGCTTCGCAGGTAGTAGGCTTCAGGACGATCTTCTCGCCGGGCCAGTTCACTGCGCGAGGCTCGTGGAGTGTCTTCGCGACGGCCTTGGCGTTTGTCTTGTTGAGGATCAGCTCCTTGTCGGTCTCCCGGAATCGCAGGATGTACTTCTCTGCCTTCTGGCCCGTGGCCATCTGCACCTTGTCCTTGAGGACCTCGGAGATTGTCAGCGAGACGGGTTTCCCCTCGAAATCCGCAGCTCGCAGGTAACGGCTGGGGAACATCAGATCGACGTGCATCTCGGGGTTCGGGTTCTCCATCTTCTTCGGCATATCACTCCTCCACACCGCCGAAATCGACGGCATCTTCATCGTTGGTCATGACCCATGCCGGGGCAGCAAGCTCGCTCTCGACGGGACCCGGGCCAGGCCATAGCCCCGTCTCTGAGCATTCCTGAACACGCTCCAGCCATGTGACGTACTCGCCCCAGGCGCGGCTCAGGGATTCAGAGTCAAGCCAGAAGAGACGGCAGGCATGAGGAGGATTGCTCTCCACGGCGATGATGCCGCATCGCAGGATGCTGCCCATACCTGAGGAGACGGCGTATGCCTCCTGGTACATCGCGGCCTGGTGGAAGTAGCCCATCCTCCAGGCATGCGCCGAGAACTCCCTCGGATCAATCGAGCTGGTCGTCTTCAGATCGAGGATTGCTCCTTCACCGGAGATCCAGTCCAGCCGCCCCTTGCAGCCCATCCCAGTCGGCGGGTTGTTCCAGAAGAGGCTGACCTCGGGGTATCCCTTCGAGAGGAGGGAAGCCACTTCAGGTGTTCCTCTGACGGAATCCCGGATCGCCAGGGCGGTCTCGTATTCGCTCTCGCGCAGGACCGACCTCCCCTGTGCCTGGCATCCCTCGGCGAATTGCAGGTAGGCGTTTCCTCTGCGATCTCCGGGCCATACCGAGTAGTCGAGCTGGAATCTGTCGGGCTCGAAGACTGCCGTGTGGGTTGCCCTGCCGAGGAGCATCGCCGGTGTCTCCGCTGGCGGATGCTGTAGGACGTATCTGTAGTGAAGCGGGCTCCTGGCCATGTGTTTCAGTGTGGAGAAGTTGATCCCCACGGCAGCGGCGTAGTCCGCGAACCGCATCGCGATCCCGGGCCGCCTCGTGGTGGAGACGAGAGTCCTTGTGGCCATGCCCCCTCCTCAGTTGCGCTGCGTAAGGGATGTGAGCGAGACCGGAAGCATGTTCTCAAAGGGTGCAGTGCTCTCGAAGGAAACCTCCACCTCGAGGGATGGATCCCCGAGGAGCTGCCGCACTATTCCCCTGATCGTCGCTTCGGCACTCGCCCTCGCCTGTTCCAGAAGACCAGCCTGACGTGCCTGTTCCTCGAGCCGCATCTGGGCATCGATCTTCAGACCATCCTCTGCCTGCGCTATCGCATCGGCATTACCTCCAAGGAGCAGCATCGGGGACCTGCCCTGGATCCCGTCGGCAGGATAGAGCTCGGTCCCTGTGATGATCGGCTCTGGCAGGTTAATCGAGAGGACTGGGTGGTCCCCGGTCCCGGTCTGCCGCACGGCTGTTCTCTCCAATCCGGACAGATCTACGGCCGATCTCACCGTACCCGGCGTGCTCATCCAGATCTGAGCTTCACCTATCCTCATCCCGAGCAGTCGCAATGGAACCATGTTCCTGACGAACACCGCTCCACTGTAGTCGCCACAGTTCAGGGAGGAGAGCTGCCGTAGATTGGAGAACACGACCTCTTCGGTCACGTTCTGGGAGATCGCAGAGGCGGAAGCCTCTTCGAGCCCGCGACCCGAACCACCTCTTAGGGCGATGAAGCCCACAAAGAGCGTGATCACGGCCAGAACGAGCACCAGGACGAGCTTTTCGGACATGTGACGGTAGTTCACTTGTGCCTCCATAGGTTGCACGATTCCGGACGGGTTCGATGTGCCTATTGGCAGCACCCGCCCGGAGCCCGTAATGACGTTGATTTCATCGATGCCGAGAGCAGAAACGATGCGCGAGACTGACACGGCAAGATTTGTCTCCGCTTCCTCGAGGAGTCCCGAGGCCTCTGCCTGCCCTGGAAGGGAGGTCACGGCTCCTGTGAGCAGATCCTCGCGGAAGTCCAGAGCTGAACCATCGGGATCAGTTGTCCAGAACCCGCTGTGGTGATCCCACTCGATTCCGCCGTAGTCCGGGTAGCAGCCCGTTATTGCTGGCCTGGGGAGATGAACCTCCAGCTCATTCCTGGACCCGGATACTTCCATCTCACCCAGATCGACCCCGGCTGTCACCCGCCCTGGGATGTTCACCCAGGCAGTCGTGTGGCCATCGGGCCAGGCCACATGCACCTGGTTCCGCTCCCCGCTCCTGATCACAGTGAAGCCTGCCTCGCAGACATCCAGGATCGCAGGAGTGGTCACCTTCGAGATCATGGGCGGGAGCGCTATGAAGGTATCCTCACCTGGTTGCTCGAGAAGCTGCAGGGCGATGATCCCCGCCAGGACGGCCAGCATCGGCAGCAGGTATCGTCTCGCTCTACGCAACCACCTGCAGATGGGCAGGCGTCGTCGTCTGGATGACATGGTCACCCCTGTCGTCGGATGTGGATTGTAAGAGAGGATCCCGGAGCTGATCAGGCGGCGAGTCTATCCACCAGGTTGCCGAGGAAGAAGTCTCCGACCTGCTCGGAGGTCGTGATGAGGGCGCGGCCTCTGCCGTTGTAAGTCAGCTGGTGCGTGACCTCCTGCATCAGGTCCCAGAGCGTCTTTGCGCTTCCCAGGTTCTGCAGGATGGGACCCCAGTCGCGGTTCGGCAGGTCGATGTTCTTGGCCACTTCGGCGAGCAGCTTCACATTCAGCCGGATCCCCGCCAGGGAGGATATCCTCGGGGCAAGGTCCTGCAGCATCGTCACGCCGTTGTTGAGCAGGTCTACGGCACCACGCAGATCGAGCCTGTTCTCGACGGAGTGCCGCATCGTGTACGTCGTGAAGAACCGAGGCGACATCATCCCGTTCGTGCAGGATAGCACGAAGGCCATCAGCACCAGCCGGAACTTCGCCGAACCGTCGTAGCTGTTCTCCACACGCAGGCCGAGAGAGACGGCATCACCAAGGGCCGGGACTTCGATGATCCTGTCGGAGCGATACATCAGGGACAGGAATCGGCCGGTCCAGATAGTCTTCTCCTCGTTCCACTGGAGATCGCTCCGGGACATGATCTCCCGGGCTGCTTGCTGGACCATGGTGTTCGGGATGAGCTGGTATCCCTGGCTGTGGATGTTGATCGCTTCCCAGTCACCATCGTCGTTCAGGATCTCGACCCCCACCTGGGGAACCGAGGCCCCATTCACCGATACCGGGGCCAGCCTCACCGGAGCAAAGGGATCCTTCACCTGGACCATCGAACGGAGCTTCTCAGGGCGTTCCGTCAATACGGGCATCGTCTTCCTCCTCGGGTCTGCGACAGGTAAAGCCCTGCCACACTTCATTTATACCCGACGAGGAGCATGCTTTCGTACTCGCCGTCATCAAACTGTACTTCTTTGGCTGTTCGGAACCACTACGCCGATCGAGCACATAAACCTATACTATCTGAAACAGGGTTTCACCCATGGTGAACTGACACTCTTACGGAAAACCTTCTGGAACTCTGAGTGGTTAGTTTTGAATTGATAGGTTTCGGAAGTGGAGGAACGGTATGAAATTTTTTATCTTATCTGTAATTGCCGGAGTTGTTTGGTTGATCATCGCTTCCCGTAAGAAGGCCACCTCAATTGTGGATTCAAGACCAGATCGCTCATCGTCTTTTGAAGCAAAAACAGACTCGGTTACAGCGTTAAAGAAGACAGTCCAATTTGCCCAGCAGAATGGATACACAGTCGATCTCATCGATGAAAGTAGTGTAAAAGCAATCTTCAGCGATTCAGCTAGCGCAGTCTCCTACGGATTCTTTTACATAGTGTGTATCTTCGAGCAAAGCAGTGATCTAGTCAAAGTCGAAGTCGGAACCAAGAGCAAATTGAATCAAACATTCGGACCTGTGATCGCCAAGAAGCATGAGCGCTTTGTTAGCGGTTTAAATGCATATTTATTCACAGCAATCTGAGATGTTGACTAGAGCGGGCATGCTCGATGATAGGAAGGTTGCCCTTTACCCCTCCCCGGGATTGCCGGGAGGCTTCATATGGTGAGGGGATGGGACCATGGCAAAACAAAGCAGGTTTCCGATCGAGATTCGTGAACGGGCGGTTCGACTCGTTCTGGAGAACTCCAGGGAGTGCGGTTCGCAAGTCAGCCCTCTACAAGCTCGCGCAGGAGGGAAAGGTGCCGGGCCAGAAGGTCGGCTGGCGTGGCGGTTCCAAAAGGAGACGATCGATTACTGGTTCGAGCAGAACATGCGTGTCAAGCATTCGAGACAAGTGGAGCGATGACCGCGAGATTGAAGTTCGATCATCTCTCACCCCATGTCGTGGCCTGCTGCCCCGTGCTCGCTGATCTCATCGAGGCCATATCCACGATATCGATGGGCAAGTCGGTCAAACTCGTCGAGAAGGGTCTCCACGCAGTAACGGTACAAGACACGATCCTGAGCGCAGTTCAACCCGCGCGACTCCTCTCCTCCCTGACGACAACACATTTTTGTAGTGATCGATATCGAAGCCTTCAAGTGAGCTTCCTGGTCGCAACGAGGAGGCGGCCGTGGGTGGTCTTGTGACGCTGCTCTGGGAAGATGCCTACAAACACGAAGATGACCGGCTGCGCGTCCATGGTCGAAGGACCACATCCACCCAAGAGTTCAGACGATTCCTCCAGACTCGCATTCGAGAACGATTGAGGCGCGCTTCCTCGAGGGAACAGCTGCGCGAGTATCTCAACGAGCTTACGAGCACTGGCTTTGCAATCGCTAACCTGAGTTCTGTATCGGCTACTGATGTTGAATACGCGCCCTGGGAAATCGGGGAGGTTCTCGCGGAAGTCCTTCTGGAGGAGACTGAGCGGGCGGAGTTCCCGTGGCCACCGTCCTGGGACAAGCGCTCGTCGACGGCCAGCCTTCCAGGCCCGGACCTCATTGGCTTCCTCCGAGACGAGAAAACCGAGTGCTTTCTCTTCGGTGAGGTCAAGTCATCGGATGCGGATGATGTTCGAGCCAGTGTCATTAATGGCGACGATGGCTTGCGCCATCAGATCGAGCGTCTTCTATCTTCGGAGGACCGCCGGCAGCTTCTTATATCGTGGTTGTGTGTGCGAGCGGAAGGCCAGAACTGGCAGGCAACATTCGATCGATGCCTCGCCTTGTATCTGGCGAATCCGTCGCAAGGAGCTGTCGTCGGCGTACTAGTGCGGGGACGTGATCCGAACGAGGCGGACCTACTGCCGGTTAGGTCTGTCATAGAGGGTCAGGCCTCACCCCATCGAGTGGTCCTTGTCGGCTACTACCTGCCCGTGCCGCTCGCGGAGTTGCCTGCAGAGCTCAAAGGAACGGCGGAGCGGCCATGAATGGCACCAGTCCTAATAGCGTGCGAGACCTACGCAGCGACTTTGGGCTAGACCGCTACGAGCGAGCGCTCGGAGCCTCGCGAGCGTGGATACTTCGATCGGTGCTTGATCAGATCGCAAGCGGTGACGCCACTTGCCTTGCAAGCCTGGCAGACACGGATGCTCTGTTGGTCCAGCAAGCCCTGCTCGTCGCCGAACTGCAGGCCCTTGAGCAGCTTGATCACGAGGAAGCGGCGTCGCGTAGCGTAGAGTCGACGATCCTTTTAACTGCTACTAGAGATGCGTTCTACCTCCTGCGCGCTCTGCCGAAGTCATCTGATCCCGACGCCGACAGGAAGCACCTCCTTCGACTTTCATGCTACGGGGTCCTCGGTGATCGCTCAGCAGACGTCCGCCGTTGGCTCCGGGAGCAAGGGCTTCCAGCTCTCCCGGCGGAGCAAGACGCCTGGCCCAGAAGGGTCTTTGGGACAGTCGCAGATTCCTTTCTTCGCATCGCCCGGAAGGACGGCTGGGCTGACCTCCACGAAGTGAGCCGCGGAATAGCCGAACTCCGACGCCTGCAGACCCACTTTGAGCAGGACTTCCTGTTGGGAGTCAGCGCGAATGCTCAGGTCGCCGCACTTGAGCTTGTCTCACTCTACCATCTCGCTAAGGGAGTGGAGATCCTCAGTGTGTTCTGTGGTAAGGGCTCCCCGAAGGACATTGTTAGCGAGCTGAAGTTTCACTACTCCCGAGCGATTCGGGCAGCATCGACGGGCGGGTTGGTCGAGCTGGATGTTCTTCTACGTTGGATGCGTGCTGCGTCTATCCACATGGCGCAGAACTCGATATGGTGGCTCCTGCGATCGTTCAACTCCCGGATCTCGGACCACGTTCGACACCTTGCTTCCGAAGACGCAGCGAGACCACTACTGGAGCTACTGCCTCCTCAGCGTCGTGCGCTACTGGAAGATGGCCTGTTAGATCCGGCTCACCGCGCTGTCGTAGTCCAGATGCCGACGAGCAGTGGGAAGACCCTCCTCGCAGAGTTCCGTATCCTGCAGGCCATCAACAGCTTTCCAGGATGTTGGATAGCCTACCTGGTCCCGACCCGGGCACTCGTGAATCAGATCGCCCTGAGGCTGCGTCGTGACCTTGAACCACTTGGCCTTACGGTGGAATCAGCAGCACCGGTCCAGGAGGTGGACGTCTTCGAAGAGGAGTGGTTGACGTCCGCTGATGCCGCCAACGTAGTCGTCACTACTCCGGAGAAACTGGATCTCGTCATTCGTGGCGCGAAACGCCGGCCTAGACAACGTCCGCTGGGACTTGTGATTTTAGATGAGGCCCACAACATCGGCGAGTCGGAACGTGGAGTACGCGCCGAGCTCCTCTTAGCAATGCTCAACCAGGAGTACCCGGATGCCCAGTTCCTGCTGCTGACGCCCTACGTCCCTAATGGCCAGGAGCTTGCTGTATGGCTTGACGATCAGCGCTCCAAAGCGATTACCGTATTGGCGGCAGACTGGCAGCCCAACGATCGTGCTATCGGGATCGTCTATCCCGAAGGGCGCGCACGAGACTGGACCCTGAAGTTTCGCACACTGCATACGCAACCAGCGGGGATCGAGACGCCCGAACCCCTAAGCCTCAACGAAGAGGGACCAGCACTTGATCTCACGGTATCGGCGGTCAAAGCCTCCAAGAGCAAGATCGCTGCTGCGGCAGCCAAGATTCTTTCGCGACGAGTCGGGAGCACTTGCATCGTACTTGCGGATTCCCCAGGCACCACCTGGACGATCGCAGACACCCTGAGTCAAGCGGAAGAACCTCGACCAACGTCCGATCGAGTGGAGCTAGTTAAGCGATACGTAGAGACTGAGATAGCTCCTGACTTTAAACTTCGAGAGATCCTAGATAAAGGCATTGCGGTTCATCATGGAGGCCTGTCTCCTGAGCTTCGGTATCTCGTAGAGTGGCTGACAGAGGAAGGGGATGTGCGCGTTCTTGTAGCCACGACGACCCTAGCGCAGGGAGTGAACTTCCCCGTGTCGTCGATCGTGCTCGCGACGCACTACCTCTACAAGCCCAACTGCGGAAAGCAGGAGATGAGCCCGGCCGCATTCAGAAACCTTGCTGGACGTGCAGGTAGACTTTTCCAAGACACCCTGGGCATCGTTGCCTTCGCTGCACAACAGGGGGATGACCCAACCATCGAGACGTTCGTCTCTCGTCAGGTTGAAGAGCTGGGATCGGTCCTTGAGGCGATGGTTATCGACGTCCTAGATCGTGGCTGGGACCTGAACCTGACGTCGCTCGTTCGCCATGATCCCCGTTGGGCGTCGTTCGCCCAGTACCTTGCACACGCATATCGGCAATCGGCCGATCACGAACGCTTTGTCGCGGATACGGAGAAGATCCTCAGAGCTACCTGGGGTTACCGGCGGCTCTCCTCATCCAGACCCGCCGCAGCTGAGCAACTTGTTGATGCCAGCCGTCAGTACGCAGACACCCTGCGTCGCGTGGGGCCTGGTATTTTGTCACTGGTGGACAGCACAGGTTTCTCGGCAGAATCCCTGATGGAAATCCTGCAACGACGAGAACTCCTTCCTAGCACGGTGGATGGGTGGAGCCCTAGTGAACTTTTCCGAACGGGGACGACTACACTCGCGGGCCTGTTTGAGATCCTCATCGGCGTTCGGGAGCTACAGCTCGAGGTGCCAGCGGGCTCACAGCATCGCCACCTTGCGGATGTGCTGTCCATGTGGGTTGAAGGGAGGGCGCTTGGTGAAATCGCGACTCGGCACTTTCAGACCGAAGGTGGTGATGTCACGGATAGCATCACTCAGTGCTGCCGCCAGCTCTTTCAGCGATTTGCTCAGGGTGGGGCCTGGGGGCTTGGGGCTCTTCAGGCGCTCGCAGGCATCGACATCACCAACCTCCCGCCTGATCAGGCCGAGGCGCTTCGCTCTGTACCGGCTATGGTCTTCTATGGGGTACCTACGGTAAACGCCGTCCTGATGCGATCGCTAGGTGTACCGCGTTCTATTGCGGTGCCACTTGGGGATCGGTTCTTAGCCGAAGGAAGTGCAGCAGACAGCCCTCGGGTCTTTCGCGCGCGTCAGTGGCTGAAGGATCAACCAAGCGAGATTTGGGAGGAAGCTAAGCCTGCAACTGCGAGAATGTCGGGACGCGATTACCGCAGGGTCTGGCGAATTCTGAACGGAATGAGTGATCAATGATTGCGCGAGAGCTGCCGAATAGAGCGTATTCAGCGAATAGCACTAAGCGCTTCGGAAACAAACTGCTGCAGGAAGATGACCAAAGGGGTTACGGCACAGCTGACAGGTCAGATGTACTTCCATTCTCCATAGACGTGTTACAATTGATGATGCTACGAACCGGCTTGCGGCTCGTGAACACCTGACCTGTTGGTGTAACTCGCTGCCCACACCTACTTGAGGATATTTACAAGTGGAATTCCCTCTAAGAACCCCCGAACACGTCATGGAGACTGAGTCCTTCAAGGCACTGGATGCCTGCATCCCATCGCAGTGGATTCTACGCCATGTCACTGAGCGCGACTATGGTATCGACTGTCTGGTCGAGATTGTAGCTGACAATGGAGAGATGAGGGGCGATCTAATATCGATTCAACTGAAGGCTCACAAGAAGGTCGCGTGGCGTGCAGCTGGACAAGCCCCAACCAGGACAGCAGGTTTCTCCAGAACAAAGGTCACAACGATTAACTATTGGATGGGACTTCCGGTGCCGGTCTTTCTCGCTGTCTATGAACAAAAGACAAAGCAGGTCTATGCGGTTGCAGTTAAAAGACAAGTACGTCAACAACATGCGAAGCGGAAGAGGCAGAAGTTCATGAGTTTTGAGCTTCAAGAGGCCTTCAACCTCACGACGGATATCGGTTTGTTTTTGCTGAGAGAGCTATACTTCCGGGAGAAGGCGTTTCCGCAATTCTCAGCAGCACTGCTGGATCTTCTATTCAATGATGAAGAGTACGCCGATTTCTTTGCAGAAGGCATCGGAGCCGATTTCTTTCTGGACGTGGACGAAAACCAATTGACACAGCTGGTTAGACTGTATCGCAGCCTTCGAACTGTCGCAGAATTCACCGGCATTCAATGGACAGCGGAGACGCTAGATGCCTGGATAACCGATGATAAGAAGGAGTTCGCGGAAGATTGGTACGGCCTGCACCAATTCACACTTGACAGGGCTTTACGCCAGCTGGCTCCGATCTTCTTGCAGTCTCTTAAGAAGGCACGGGCGATAGTACTGGACAAGCAACCCGACTTCTGGTGCGACCACGATCCTTTGCTTGTTCGATACTGTGAGCGAAGAGAAGCGCAGATGTTGATTGATAGAATCTCAAAAGAATTGAGTTACATCATAGATAGTACTGACAGCTAACATCCCCGAAGCATCCACTATTATGCACTTGAAGATTTCGCTGGTATGCCCAGACCAGTATCTGAATGAAACGAATCGTAAGCTTCTCAATTTGGCCACAACTGAAAAGTGATACTTCATCCAAGGCTATCAACGGCCAGGTCTCCAGCATCATCGATGTCAGGCTCTAGCGGCAGTCCGTGCCTGCCGTTGATGGGTAGCCTGATGCGCTTCCTGAGTGGTCTTTCGAAGAATTGGTGCATGGATCTGTAGAAGGCCCCCGCAACCAGCCTTGCCCCCGGTAGGCCGCAGCCGGGGGCTACTTTTTGGCCAGATTCACGGTATTCAGCTAGGCACGCACACTCGCGACTTCCCTCCGGGAAATCGCTGTTGTGCTACCTGATCAATTCCGCGGAGCGGAATTGATGGACCCGGCAGAAACGGCCGGGGGTTATTCTTTGAATGGGGGCAGGATTCCCGATCCCTGCCCCCGCAACCCCTTCATTTCCGAGTCATCGGAAATGAAGGGCCCGATAGCTGCCCGCCACAATCCAGACTATCCTGATAGGCGGGCAGCGAGAGGGCCGGAGCGCACTTCATCAGACGTCCGTCGCCAGCTGTTTCTCATCAGAAACAGCGAGAGACTGCCCCCGGTAGGCCGCAACCGGGGGCTTTTTGTTCATTCCTGCGTCCGCAGGAATGAACAGGCATGACAGCGACTCGCCATCTCGAGAGTGAACTGTTACCGTGGGCAAAGAGAGGGCCGCCTACTTCGTCATCAGGGAGATGACATGCACGCCCTCTCGCAGGTTCCCTTCGGGAACCATGCTGCCGGGCTACCCATCAGTTTCGTTTCGCGAAACTGAGGTGTCGCGAGAATGCCGATACGTACTTCCTCAGACGCGCCCGCAGTCTGTCAGCCCAGGAGGTTCCTGTAGACATCCTCGCGGTGGCCTACCCGGACGATGATCACGATCAGCCTGTCGTCCTCGATCGAGTAGACCACCCTGATCTCACCAGCCCGGATTCTGTACAGATCGGCTCCCGTCAGCTTGATTGCTCCAGCCGGACGAGGATCGGTAGCCAGGGCCTCGATCTCTGAAGCGATCCTAACTCGTATCTTCCCAGGCAGAGCCTCCAGCTCCTTCAGAGCCGAACGCCTGACCAGTATGCGGTAGGGCATCGGCTAGAGCCCCAGGGTCTGCTTTGCAGCACTCCATGGGATGAGCTCTTCCGAGGAGCGGCTTCGCGCAGCCTCTATGTCGATAGCCTCCTCGAGCCGTTCGAGTATCTCCAGGTCCTCGACGGAGACGATCGCGCAGAGGCGTCGGCCTCTTCGCTCCACGACTATGCGCTCACCCAGGAGATCCGCACGGTTGGCGATGTCCGCCAGCCGATCCCTCGCCTCAGTGATCGAAACCTTCATCACAACCTCCTTCGGTACAGAACGTACATAACGTACGTGTCGTGAGAGTACAAGTCCCGGTAGTACGGAGTTCCATATGGTCTTGGCCGGGGCGTTATTAACAGTACAGCCCTGATGTAATAATAAGGAGATCGGTTAATAACACCGGCGACCATCGGAGGCCTGGATGCAGAGGGGTGTGACCGGACGCTTCGTCGAGTCGACGACCTCGGGAGAGCTTGTCCGCTCGTTCGTTCCCCTGCCTCTGCCTCCCGAGCCGGCGATAGAGATCAACGCAGACCGGCAGCGGCTTCTGGAGAGAGCCATGCTTGCCTGCGGCCGGCTTGATGCCGTCACGACCCTTCTCCCTGATCCCGACCTGTTCCTTTACTCCTATGTGCGCAGGGAAGCCGTGCTGTCCAGCCAGATCGAGGGGACTCAGTCCTCCTTGTCGGACCTCCTGCTGTTCGAGCTGGACGAAGCACCAGGCGTCCCGTTCGATGATGTAGTCGAGGTTTCTGGCTATGTCAAAGCTCTGGAACACGGGCTGAGGCGCATGGAGGAGGGATTCCCCCTGTGCAACCGACTCATAAGCGAGATAAACTCTCTCCTACTCTCCCGAGGTCGCGGCTCCGACAGGAATCCCGGTGAATTCCGCACCAGCCAGAACTGGATCATGGGTACGAGGCCCGGCAGAGCTCACTTCGTCCCTCCACCTCCTGACCTGGTTCAGAACTGCATGTCCGACCTGGAACGATTCATGAACACGCCCAGCGAAGCTGGAGTGCTGATCAGATCAGCTCTTGCACATGTGCAGTTCGAGAGCATCCATCCCTTCCTCGACGGGAACGGAAGAGTCGGCCGGCTGCTCATAGCGATGATGCTCAGAAACGAAGGAGTTCTCAGCCAGCCTCTCCTGTATCTCAGCCTCTACTTCAAACAGGACCGCGACGAGTACTACCGTCTTCTGGGCGCAGTGCGCTCGACCGGCGACTGGGAGGCATGGCTCGACTTCTTCCTGGAGGGTGTCGAGCAGACGGCTGCCGGTGCGGTTGATACCGCCAACCGTCTAATCGCTCTTTTCGTGAAGGACGCCGAACGCATCCGGGGATTGGGGAGATCTGCGGGAAGCGCACTTCGAGTATTCGAGGCACTCCGTCACCGACCGGTTGCCAGTATTGACCACCTCGCACGGCATGCCGGCGTATCCTTCCCGACGGCGTCCCGGATGATCGAGTCGCTCGAGCGACTAGGGATCGTGACCGAATCGACCGGGCGCAGGCGAAACCGCGTATACTCCTACAAGGCATTCATTGCCATCCTCAGCGAAGAGACGATGGCGGAGTGACCGGAGATTTCCAGGTAAACC
>Ga0116156_10000608_pt1 | contig 37917 bp, 32 predicted proteins | sample AD_UKC045_MetaG_FD_89891 | JGI IMG/M metagenome (GOLD analysis project Ga0116156, IMG submission 89891) | Active sludge microbial communities of municipal wastewater-treating anaerobic digesters from USA - AD_UKC045_MetaG | ecosystem: Engineered > Bioreactor > Anaerobic > Digestate | place: USA...
AACAAAAACTAATTTTAGCTCTACTTGGAACAACAACACTAGCGTTAGTTGCCCTTTTAGTCTGGCTTGGTGTAACGGGTCGCCTTGGTATTGGTGCTTCGACGGGCAACGACCGCGTGTATTTTACCGTAGATAGTAAAGACCCTAATACCAAGATACCGACGCAATGGCGCAATTCGACGGCCCGCAAGATAGTTAATATTAGTGAAGATGAATTTCTAAAAATTAGTTACAATCAGCGACCAACCGGCAAAAATAGGGACTATTACAGACCTTATTTCGATAAAGTGGAATTTGCGTGGCATATTCCTATGATACCTATGAACAAAAACAATATATGCAGGTACAACAGTTCAGGGACGAAAGCTAACCCCAGTTGCGGATACCTTGTGATGCAGTCTCTCGACCGTGATAAAAAGGTACTTAATCAACTTCGCAACCAGTATCCAGCTTGGCAGTACGACGTTGTCGACTTCCCCGTGGTAAGAGGGGCGAAGTACGCCCGTGCTCAATTTTTTTACGAAAGTGCAAATGGTTATGAAAAAATCACCTGGGAAATAGATGTTACTAAGTTTGGGGTAGTTGAGAATACAAATCTAAAAGCAGTTACTGTAGATAGTACCGGTAGGTGTTTCCCCGGTCAGGGGCAAATAGCAGTTTTTAACCACGCCGAATATAAAACCCACGATAGAACCCGACCATACGGACACTACACGCTTGCCTGTGAGATTATACCAGCAGGCGCTTATAAAGACCTAATAATGATACCTGGTGCTTTTGCTTTGGTTAGCGACGGGGGTGTGTATAGCTCTTCGGTCTACAGTAGTTCGGTAGATGTTGGTGGCGACGGTATATCATCTATAATTGTCAATAACGCCGAGGTAACAGTGTATAAAGAAAGAAATCTAAAAGGAGGATCTCGGGTTGTTAAGGAAGATGTATCCAATTTTGCTGGAACGGGTTGGAATGACGAGATCAGATCACTTGGAGTAAAATCAACGGCGCCTGCGCCATCTCCGACTGCTCAGTGCAAACTTCAAAGTGGGGCACAGTCGGGAATAACAATTAGACAAGGCGAATCGGGAAGGGTGGCGATAACCGCAAAAGACGGTACGTTGCCCAGCAAGATTAATATAGAAAAGTATTCTGGGTCTACGGGTCAGAATAAAACGTCGGCGATAACCGCAAGTTCTGCACGCGATGGTAGTAAATATATTATAACTATTGGTGCAGCCTCTAGTACCCCAGCTGTTGGTTACAGGGTAGAGATAACGGACCCGTCCAATGGTTGCGAGAAAGTAGTGGTCCCCATTACGGTTACGGCGAAGTGTCAATTTACTGTTGCGCCATCAGATATTACACTTAAAAGTCTTGGCACAGAGCAAGTAACGCTATCTGCTAATAATGCTACTGCCTTGCGGGAAGTGGAAGTTTTTGTGCAACACAAAGAAGAAGATGGGAGCAAATATCTTAATGTTGCTCCCGGGATCCAAGGATCGTATAACGTGCAAGCTCGAGCAGGGGCAGAAGGTAAGCAGTTTACTGTTAACTTTAAATCTCTTCAGGCTGGTTGCCCACTAGCAACACTTAAAGTTACTGTTGCGCCGGGAGATCTTACTATTTCCCCCTTGTCGGTAAACGATAAAGCCAATATTAAAGGTAAAGAACTTTACGCTGTTAAGGGGATAATTGACGGAGGGAGAACCAGCGTAAGACTTGAAGACGCAGAGTTAGCCAGTGTAGCTATTGTCTATGTGCCAAACGATCAAAGCACCTGGAAGTTAAAAATTACCGGCAAGAATAAAGAGGGTAGTACCAAGGTTATTGTAAGTGACACAAAAAGAGAGGCGCGAGCCACATTAAACCTTGTGTGCCCCGAAGGTCAACAACCAGATACTAGTGGCAAATGTAGTGCTCCCGCCCCAGCCCCAAAACAGGTGCTAAAAATCGACGAATTTAAGGCGGATCCAACAGAGCTAGAGAAGGGCGAAACAACGACCTTATCGTGGTTAATTAAAGGTGTAACCGATAACACAACTTGTAGTATAAATGACGAAGGAATAGAAAATACTGAGATCGAAAAAGGTCATAGGGAAAAGCAACCAGTTATTAGTACCGTTTATACTCTAACTTGTAACGATGGAGATTACCAGGTAAGCAAGAGTGTAAATGTTACGGTGCGTAACGATGAGTTATGTGCTCCCGGCGAGCTTGCTATTCATGCCCCCTCTGGAGTGTGGGAGATCGCAACACTGTGGAAAGGTGCTCAAACCGAAGGACTTACCTTAAACGAGTTTTACGGGCGCGGAATATTGAATTATTTCTTTAACGATTTCGGCAATCCTTACGGTACGGGCGATGAAGGTTTGGCAGAAGATTTCACTGGTGGGCGTGGTCACTGGCGCAGAAACGATACTGATAGGGAGCATATCTGTGTAGTGGACGACGGTACGACTCCCACGGAACGTGTAGAGCAAGAACTGCCGTTTAAGGCGCTTAATATGATTAGCAATCCCCTTGCTGTGAGTGTGCCATTTAATAGTATTAAGTTTAAATTCAGTTCTACCGGTAATAGGGAAATGAGCTGGAACGAAGCTAAAAGCAGTGGGTTGCTGAAAGCAATGTTTCTCTGGGACCACCCCACCAACTCCTACTTGTCTTTCGCTAACCTAGAGAGGTATCCAGGATTAGCTGATTACGGTTATCATGATTTTTCAGTACTCGACGAGAGTAATACCGATATCGCTATAAGAAGAGGAATGTGGATCTCGACTCGTTCTACCGATACCGTTAAAGTTATTTTTGGATCGTCCTAGTAACAGTTTTTCCACCTTGCGCGCTGTACCCTGTACTGGTACATTAGTAATTAATGGCAAATAGATATATTACGACTCCCGTTTACTATGTTAACGCACGTCCCCATATTGGCCATGCCTATACTACCGTTATGGCCGATATACTCGCCCGCTACTTTAAGGCAAAGGGAGAAGATGTCTTTTTTCTTACTGGCACCGATGAACATGGGGCAAAAAATGCGCAAGCCGCGGAGCGTGTAAAAAAAACACCCAAGCAGTATGTGAATGAGCTTGCAAGTGAGTTCCGTATTGCCTGGCAGGGTCTTAATATTGACTATTCACAATTTATTCGTACCAGCGACCCAAAGCACGAAAAAGTTGTGGTGGACTTCGTGCAAAAACTCAAGAACGCCGGCTTTGTTGATAAAAGGCGCTATAGTGGTCTTTATTGCATTGCCTGTGAAAGATACCTTACGCCAAAGGAGCTAGAAAGTGGTCTTTGCCCTGATCATAAAACCAAACCCGTTCTCCAAACAGAAGAAAATTACTTCTTTGCTCTTTCGCGTTTCCAGGAGAAACTAATTCGGACTATCGAGCGCGATGAATTGCTTATCACACCGGCTACAAGACGCAATGAGGTTTTAGGCAAGTTAAGAGCGGGGCTAGAGGACGTTAGTATTTCTCGTGCTAATGTAGTATGGGGTATCCCCTTCCCCAATGACCCGAGCCAGACTATTTATGTTTGGGTTGATGCCTTGATCAATTATTATTCTGCTACCGAGATGTATGATAGTTTGGGCGGTTGGGCGGAACATCCTGCCGACATCCATTTAATTGGTAAGGATATTTTATGGTTTCATGCTGTTATTTGGCCGGCTATGCTTCTGGCATTGAAGTTGCCTCTACCGAAAACAATCGCTACTCACGGGTTTTTCACAATAGGAGGAGAAAAGATGAGTAAAACACGGGGTAACGTACTCGATCCTCTTGAGCTTGTCGAAAAATATGGGGTAGATACAATACGTTATGCGCTAGTGAGTGCTTTCCCTTTTGGCACCGATGGTGATTTTTCGGAAGAAATCATTAAGCAAAAGTACGAAAGTGAACTTGCCAATGAATTGGGCAATCTCTTACAGAGGGTGTTGGTTATGATGAAGAAATACAACCTTTGCTCCCTGGCAAAGAAATGGCAAGGTGCAAAGCGTAACAAGGTAAGTAGTAAGAGTAGAAAAGAACTTTTAGCGGTAGGAGAAGACATAGAAAAATACCGTTTCGATCTTGCCCTTAGCGCAATTTGGGATATCGTAAGGCAGGGTAACGAAGCGATAGAGCGCGCTAAACCCTGGGAGCTTGCAAAAAATAACAAAGCCAAGCTCGAAGACGTTATAAGTAACGAGTATGAACGCCTCCTGCTTATTGCGCGCTTAATTAAACCTTTTATGCCGGCAACAAGTAGCGCAATGGAGGAGCAGCTACAAAGCTGTGTGCCAGAACCACTTTTCCCTAAAATAGACGGATAAAATGCTCATAGACACCCACGCCCACCTTAACTTTGAGGCATTTCAAGAGGACTGGCAAGAGGTTGCCCAACGTGCTCTTGATGGTGGTGTTGTATCTATTATTAACGTTGGTAGCAACTTGGAAACAAGTAAAAAAGCAGTGGCTATTGCTGGCAAGAATATGTTTGCAGCAGTTGGTCTTCACCCGATTCACGTTGGCGAGGAGAGGTTTCCAAAGGTGGTGTTCAACGAGCTCGCAAAGAATAAAAAAGTAGTCGCGATTGGCGAAACAGGTATTGATCTTTTTCGTAATGTTGGCACTCTTGCAAAACAAAAAGAAGTCTTTCTTAAATCTATCGCTCTGGCTAATGATAGGAAGCTACCAGTTATTGTTCATTGTCGTAACGCCAAGGAGGAGGTGCGGGCATTGCTACAAAATAATATGCCGAGCTATGGCGCGGTGCTACACTGTTTTAGCGAGGATTGGTCTTTCGCACAACAACTTTTAAAGCTTGGTTTGTATATTTCGTTTACAGCTCATATTACGCTAAACAATATTTCCCCTGCCACACTAGAGGCACTAAAAAATATCCCGCTTAGTAGAATTATGATAGAAACAGATTCTCCTTACATTTTGCCACGGAAGCAAAAAAACAAAAAAATAAAACGCAACGAACCTCTTTTTGTAAGCGAAGTGGCGCATAAAATTGCGCAAGTAAAAAATATTAGTTTCGAACAAGTTGCGCAACAAACGACAAAAAACGCTATTGGCTTTTTCGGTCTTAGAAATCGGTCTTAGAAAATAATATTGTTTAGAACAGACTCTCTTGTTTTGTACGAGCAATCATTACTTCTTCGTTTTTTTCTTTTGTATTATTTTTTTCGTTGTTCTTTGGCACTTCTTTTTTTGTATTGTTTGGTTTTGGCCAGCCACGAGCACTAAACGCACGAGCGTATGCGGGGCAGATTTCTTTATAGTCGCACCATGGGCAAAGGTTGTTTATCCTGGGATCAAAATTTTCTTTTTCTATGTCGCCGATTGTTTTATAAACTTGCTCACTCATTCTTTTAACATGACTCTCATCGCGCAGTGTTGATTGACGAACGGCGGGCTCTAAGAAGTAAAGCGTAAGTTTAATGTCTTTAATATCGGGAAAACGTGATCTTATGGCATGATAATAGAAGGTAAGTTGCAGATTATCGTGAATATATTTTTGTGATTGCACTTTGCCTGTTTTGTAATCTATAACCTCTAGCATTTTGTTGCCTGCGTTGTCGGTTACTCGATCGAGCCGATCAATAATGCCGGAGAGTTCATGCTCGCCTAGGGGAACCTTAAAATAGTCTTCAGTGACCAATACTTCTTGTGCCTTGGGGTCGAACTTTTTGTAGAAATTAGTAACAATGTTTTCCCCCTTGAGCTTCCATATTTTGGGATCTTCCTTGTTTTCTATAAAAGTATTATCTTGCCAATTACGATTGTAGAAATCTATAAGCTCTGGCAGGGGCTTGGTGTCGATGTCTTTAAGCATAAAGTGCAGTGTTTCATGGACGAGATTGCCAAAATATAAATGATGAGAGTCCTTTTTAGGAACCTTGTCGACGTAGGCATACTTGTACTGCAGTGGACACTGGTTATATGTAGAAAAAGCAGAATAAGATATTTTCATAATTTATACAATACACGAAAAAGACAAATGAATAAACATTAACCATTTTACCGTTTTAGGCGCGAAGCGCCGAGAACCCCGTCCGTAATTTTTATTGTTCGAGAGACCGCACGTAGTGCCATCTCGAGAACTACTAACCGCTGATACTACACCTCGCGCTGTAGTTCTTGCTCCCGCTCGAACAGTAAAGGGGGAAACAGTCACCGCCCTTATCGTTCGAGGTGTACTCACCGAGAACTATCAATCGTTAGTATCAAACCTCATGTAGCAGTTCTCGCTCCCGCTCGAACAGTAAAGGGAGAAACAGTCGTCATTTTTTATTGTTCGAGGAGCGAAGCGACGAGAACTGTCAGGCGCTAATATTAAACTTACGCAAATAGTTCTCATCGTTCCGCCTACGGCGGATACTCTTCGAACAGTAAAAAAAGTTCTCGCTTCCGCTCGAACAGTCACGAAGACCACGAAATTCTCATTACCCTTAATTGTCTGCAGTTTGAGCGGTGGTGGTTAGGGTTGTGTCTATCAGGTATAAATGTTATAATTTTGAGCATGAAGAAAGAGGTTTATTTAGATCACGCCTCCACCACCCCTATTGACCCCTTGGTGCTTAGGGCAATGCTACCCTACTTAAAAAGCCACTATGGCAATGCCAGTGCTATTTATAAAATTGGCCGAGAGGCAAAGAACGCCCTTGTCAGTGCGCGAAAATCGGTAGCTAATGTTTTTGGCGCGCGCGAAAATGAAGTTGTTTTTACTGGCGGAGGTAGCGAAAGCATCAGCCTTGCTCTGCTCGGCTATGCAAGAGCAAACGCCTTAAAGGGGGAGAATAAGGGTCATATTATTACTACTAATGCCGAGCACAGCGCAGTTTTACAGGCTTGCGAACAGTTGCAAAAAGAAGGATATAAAGTAACCTATCTTCCTGTTGACAACGAGGGGCTTGTTACTCCGGCACAGGTAGTAAAGGCAGTCAACAAGAACACTATTTTGGTTTCGGTGATATATGCAAACAATGAAATCGGTACTATTGCACCAATTGGCGCAATCGGTAGAGAAATTGCAAAAATAAACATTGGGCGTGCCCACAAAATCGCTTTTCACACCGACGCTTGCCAGGCGGCAGGGTATCTTAATTTGCACGCCAACGATCTTAAGGCTGATCTTATTAGTATTAACGCCTCAAAACTTTATGGCCCTAAAGGGGTAGGGGCGCTGTATGTTCGTGACGGCAAAAAATTACAGCCTATTATTTTTGGTGGTATGCAAGAAATGAGTAAAAGAGCAGGTACTGAAAATATTGCTGGTATTGTTGGCTTAAAGGTCGCGCTTGAGCTTGCGTTAAAGCGTAGGTTAGCCGAGACAAAAAGACTAACAAAAATGCGCGATTACTTTGTTGAGCAAATAGTAAAAACAATCCCCAGCGCTAGGCTTAATGGACATCCGCTAAAACGGCTACCCAACAATGTTAACGTTTCGTTTAGTGGCATAGAGGGGGAGTCGGCGGTGTTGTATTTAGACGCGGCTGGTATTGCTTGCTCCACGGGTTCTGCTTGCAACTCTACCGTGCAAAAGCCTTCGCACGTTATCCTTGCGCTTGGCATAAGCAAAAGCGACGCCCACAGTGCTGTGCGCTTTACCCTTGGCAGAGGTACCACAATGAAAGATTTAGAATATACCCTCTTACACTTGCAAGGGGTAGTGATGAAATTAAGAGCAATATCGGCGGTAAAATGAAAAAATATGCTTACGATGTAAAAGACACAAATGATAGAAAATGGCTTTATTCCGAGACGATAAAAGACCACTTTTTTAACCCGCGCAATTTTTTAGCCGAGGAGCCCAAAAACGAGGAGTTCGATGCACTGGGGGTGGTTGATCATTCGATGTGCGGTGATGTAATGAAGATGTGGATAAAGGTCGATAAAAAAAACAATAAAATTAAAAAAGTTGGCTGGAAAACATTTGGTTGTGCCCCCGCTATTGCGGCTACCAGTATGCTTAGCGTAATGATTAGTGAAAAAGGTGGAATGACACTAGAAGAAGCCTACAAGATCACGCCAAGCGCTATAACAAAAAGAATGGGTGGTCTACCGTTGCGCAAAGTGCATTGCAGTGTGCTTGGCGATCAAGCATTACGCAAGGCAATCGATAATTACAAAAAAAACCAATCGGCAGATTAGCAATGAAATACTTAAAAGGCTCTCTAGTAGCCCAAGAAATTTTAGAGGAAGTAAGTAGGCAAGCAAGGCAAGTTCACGCTCGTGGAGTTACACCTACGGTAGCTGTGGTTTTGGTGGGTGAAAATCCTTCGAGTAAGTTTTATGTGCAAAAGAAGAAAGAGGTTGCGAAAAAAGCAGGCATCGATTTTTTACTTTACGAACTCCCCTCCCATATCGCGCAAAAAGATGTTGAAGAATTGTTAACCATACTTCACCTAGATAAAACCGTACATGGTGTTGTTTTGCAACTCCCTTTGCCTAAACATTTTATCTTTAACGAACTAGTAAAATTTATTGCCCCAGAAAAAGACGTGGATCATTTTCACAAAAATTCACCATATTCCCCTCCTACCGCTTCGGCCGTTTTAAGACTTCTACGTTTTTATAAAATCGAAATTAAAAATAAAAAAATCGCTATTATAGGTGATGGCTTTCTCGTGGGGAGACCGCTAAGTAAAATCCTCAAAAACAGTGGAGCGCAAGTTAACGTTTACACCGAAAAAAGCAAAAATGTTGCCCCCAAAACAGCCGAAGCCGATATATTAATTAGCGCTACCGGGCACGCGCATTTAATTACAAAAAACTTTACTAACTCAAAGCAAATTATTATCGATGTAGGGAGCGCGCGTGATAAAAAAACAAACGCTCTTGTAGGCGATGTTAATCGCCGGTCGGTGGGCAAGAATATCAAAGCCATAACCCCGAGGGTGGGTGGCGTAGGTCCCATTACTATTGCCCTACTTTTGCAAAACGTCATATTGGCTACCAAGAAAACGTTGTAATTTTTCCAAACATTAAACAATGAAAGCAAATAAAAAAACAGTTTACTTGGGTATGTCGGGCGGAGTTGATTCGTCTGTGGCGGCCGTATTGCTTAAAGAGCAAGGTTATAACGTAGTTGCTGTGTTTATGAAAAATTGGCACTCCGACGATAGCCGTTTTGCCGATGTTTGTCCGTGGGAGCAGGACTTGCGCGATGCAAAAACTGTCGCTGCCGCCCTAGGTATTCCCCTTAAAGTGTGGAATTTTGAAAAAGAATACCATAGAAAAGTAATCTCTTATTTTTTTAGCGAATACAAGGCGGGGCGCACCCCTAACCCCGATGTTATGTGTAATTCTTATATTAAATTTAAGGCGTTTTACGAGAAAGCATTGGCGCAAGGGGCGAATTTTATTGCCACGGGTCATTATGCGCGAGTTAAAAAGTGCTCTTCGCGCGCTAAGTCTGAGAACCAATATTGTCTTTTTCGAGGTACCGACTGCAATAAAGATCAATCTTATTTTTTGTGGAATATCGATATTAGTGTTTTGCCGAAAATTTTGTTTCCCATTGGAGAGCTTACAAAAGACAGGGTAAGACAAATAGCAAAAAAACATAAGCTTGTTAATGCGCACAAAAAAGACAGCCAAGGAATTTGTTTTATTGGCAAAATCAATGTAAGAGAATATCTTAAAACAAAGCTACCTTTAAAGCAGGGAGATGTAGTAACAGTATCTGGAGAAAAAGTAGGCACGCACGAGGGGGCGTGGTTTTATACCCAGGGTCAGAGAAAGGGAACTGGTTCGTGGGGAGGCGGAGTGCCCTATTATGTGGTGCGAAAAGACGTTAAAAAAAATATTCTTGTTGTAGATAATCGTGCAAGTCACCATTTATTTGCTAACGGTCTTGTGGCGGAGAACCTAAATTGGCTTGTGGAAAACCCGGTACAGTTACTCTCTTCTTCTCTGCTCAAAGCTAGAATGCGTTATCGCCAAGAATTGGTGTCAGTTAATGTGGTGTTTAAGGGCAATGAGTTAGTGGTTAATTTTTCCTCCCCTCAGAGGGCGATAACAGAGGGACAATCTGTTGTTTTCTATATAAAGGATAAGGTTTTAGGTGGTGGCGTCATTAAAAAAGCTCTGATATAATTTAGGGGTGAAAACAAAGAAGAAGAATTCTCGCTTTAGCGGACGTTTAGGCGTTGTTGTCCTTTTGTTGGTAGCTTTTTCCTTTGGCTACCTCTTTGGTCATGGCAATATGAAGCTTGACCAGCGCTATATCCCCCGCCTTGTAAATACTGACTTTGGCAAGCCAGAAGATGTCGATTTTGGTTTATTCTGGCAGGTTTATGACGAACTAAGTAGAAATTATCTGCGGACAATGGATGCAGAAAAGGCATTGTATGGCGCGATTAATGGCCTTGTACTTTCTCTTGAGGACCCCTATAGCTCCTTCTTAACTCCTGAAGAGTCTAAAACTTTTCAAGAAGAACTCAGTGGCAAGCTAGAGGGGATCGGGGCAGAGATCGGTCGTCGTAACGGTGTTCCTACTATTATTACCCCCCTTAAAAATTCACCGGCAGAAAAAGCGGGTCTAGAGCCTGGCGACCAAATTTTGGCGGTGGACGGCGAATACACAGATAAGCTCTCGCTCGATGCAGTGATTGCTAAAATTAGAGGAAAGCGCGGTACAGAGGTGGTGCTAACAATTGTGCGTAACAGTACAGAGCCTAAGGAATACAAAATTATTCGCGAGGCAATTAACGTGCAAGATGTTACATGGGAACGAGAAGACGATGTCGCAGTTATTACAATGCGTCAATTTGGTGATAACTCTACCGCGCAGCTTAGCCAGGCAGCGAGTGAAATTAAAAATGCCGGTATTAGTCGCATTATTCTCGATTTACGTAATAATCCGGGTGGATTGCTTGATAAAGCAGTAGAGGTGGCGGGTTTCTTTTTGCCTGCGGGTTCGGTTGTGGTAAAAGAGCAACTAAAAGATGGCGAAATAAGTACAATCACCACAGAGGGTGAACCCACGTTTGCACGAGAGCCGTTGGTTGTAATGGTCAATAAAGGCTCAGCCTCTGCCAGTGAGATAGTAGCAGGAGCAATGCGAGAGTATAAGCGTGGCCTGGTCCTGGGTGAAAAAACTTACGGCAAGGGAACAGTGCAGATATTTAAAGACTTAAAACTAGGCGCTGCCCTTAAACTTACTATTGCTCAATGGCTTACTCCACAGGGTCACCACATAGAGAAAAATGGTATTGAGCCAGATATCGTGGTGGGGTATAAGGATGGCGAAGTGGAAGAAGGAGGGGATCCGCAATTAGAGAAGGCACTAAGCGAAATTCGTAAGCGATAATGTAGTATAATGGAATTGAGGAAAAGGAGGAGAAAATGACCCAGCAGGATTATTTTAGTAATAATGTTTCGCCAGATGGTGTAAGTGCTCCACCGGGCAGTGGTGGTAATTATACTTCCATTGACCCCGCGACCCCTGGTGTATCTTCCTTTTCACCCCCTCCCGCGCAAACACCTCCTCCCGCCCCGCCGGCCCCTAGCTATACGGATACCTTTTTAGGGGGTGGTAGTAGTATTAAGCCACCATTGCCTACTACTTTACCTTCGAGTAACCCTGGTGGCGTTGACCATAATATGTCGTCTGCATCTGTGTCGCCTACACCTAATCCGTATGGCGAAGCACCATCTGTACCACCTCCTCCGCAAGGACAAGCAGCCACTCCTCAACCTATGGCTTCTCCTCTAGGGAGTGAGCAAACTGTTGTTCCCCCTTCTAATCAATACGGTGTACCACCGGTTGCTCAAGCACCAACTCCTTCGCCACATAACACCACTGGGTGGGCACAGCAAAACCCTCCCGCCGCTCAACAAACAAAGAGTAAAAGTGGGCTCTACCTTTTTGGTATAATTTTCTTGCTTATTGTGGGCGCTGGCGCTATTTATTTTTTCTTTTTACTTCCTGCGGAACAGAGTATGGTGAAAACACCGGTAATTAAAGTGAATGACTCTGGCGCGTCGACTGTGTCTGTGGCGGAAAGTCGCGACAGTGCACGCAAAAAAGATTTGGCTAACATACAAACCGCGCTCGAGCAGTACTATATTAAAAATGGTCTTTATCCTCTTTCGCCAGATACAAGTCCTACTCAAGATAGTGCCACCCCCCTTGCCGCACTTGTCCCCGATTTTTTACCCGCTCTGCCTGTTGACCCCGACGCGCCAGAAGTTTATTATGGTTACAAGAGTGCCGACGGAAAAGAATATACTTTAACTGCCTTTTTTGATACAGAGCCAGCAAACATACAATCAACCAAAACAGAGTCTGGGAGTTTCGAGGTGGTTTTGTCGGCAGGGGTTAATATAACGGCGAATTAAAAGATAAAGCAAATAATAGAGGAGCAATATGATTATCGTTTGGGTTTTAGTAGGGGTACTAGTCCTTGTCTTGTTGTGGGTGGTTGCCGCCTATAACTCGTTGGTGGGTTTAAGAATGCGAGCAAAAGAGGCGCTAAGCGACATTACCGTACAAAGTAAGCGACGCTATGACCTTATTCCTAATTTAGTGGCTACTGTTAAGGGTTATGCGAAGCATGAAAGTAAAGTTTTTGCCGATGTTGCAAAAGCGCGCTCAACGGCAATGCAGGCAAAAGGGCTTAGCAACAAGGCTCAAGCAGAGGATGCCTTAACGGACACCCTTAAATCACTCTTTGCGGTGGCGGAAAACTATCCTGCCTTGCGCGCAACGGAAAACTTTAGCAAGTTGCAAGATGAACTTTCTGAAACGGAAAATAAAATCGAGGCTTCACGCCGGTATTACAACGGTAGTGTGCGTGATCTTAATGTCAAAATGCAGGTATTTCCTACCAACCTTATCGCGACCAAGCTTGGCTTTAAAGAGATGGATTTATTCGATGTCGAAGAAAGCGAAAAAGAAAAAGTAAAACAGGCACCCAAGGTCGATATTGAAAATTAAAAACATTAATAGGAGGTCAATTATGGCAGAGGAAAAAAAGACAAAAAGCGGTGGTGAAGTTGAAGAGGGAAAGTTGTATGCAATAGTGGGTTATTTGGGAGTTCTGTTTTTAGTTCCCTTGCTCGCTTTGCCCAAAAATAAATTTGCCCAGTACCACGCTCGCCAAGGAATGGTCTTATTTCTTATAACGCTTGCCGTTTATGTTGCAACAGGGTTTTTTGCAGTGGGGACCCTTGGTATTGGGGTGTTTCTTTACCCCATATTGTCTATTGTTGTGGTAATATGGTCTATTTTAGGTATTATTAATGCGGCTAACGGCGAAATAAAGCCCCTTCCCTTAATTGGTGGTCTTGCGAATAAACTAGGGAGCAAAAAGTAATTAGTCGAGGAGATTAGGAGGGGAATGCTTAAAAAGCCAAGTCTTAGTGCGCGCCTTTTGTTTGGTCTTGCTTACTTTAGCGTTGTTTTTTTGGTGCCGCTCGCTCTCGTAAAGCAAGATGATCAGTTCGGGGCTTTCCATGTGCGCAACGGCTTTATGATTTTTGTGGTTACGATCTTGGGCAGTGTTTTGTTGCTATTTCTTGATGAGCTTACGGGGGGTAATGTTTACCCTTATGTAGGGAAGCTGTTCAACCTCGTGGTGGTAATTGCTAGTGTGTACGGCCTTATTAGCGCTCTTCGTGGACGTATGGATCCTATATGGGGAATTCACCAACTAGTGAACGCTAGTAGAATATGAGGGCATTGTTTTTTGTGTAGGCGCCACAAGCGCCCATCATATCTTTACTGTTCGAGCAGAGCGAGAACCCCGCCTAAAAAGGCGGGGCAAGCTACTGGGTAAGATACGATGTCGGCGGTTAGTAGTTCTCGAGATGGCGCTACGCGCAATTCTCTCGAACAATAAAAATGACAGTGAGAGCTTGCCCCGTCCGATTTTCTGGCGGGGCTTGCCCCGTCCGATCTCGGCGGGGTTCTCGGCGATTACACCTCGAACGATAAGAACTTGCGATCTTTAGTTCTCGGGCGGCAGCCCTCGAACGATAATTTTAATACTGTTCGAGCGGAAGCGAGAACTATCGGGACAGGTGTAATATCGGCTCTAGTAGTTCTCGAGATGGCGCTACGCGCAATTCTCTCGAACAATAAAAAATGACGGCTTTTCTCGATGTTCGCCTACCAGGTATGAGATAACTACGTGCTCACAACCAGCGCAAACCCTTGTTAATAGCTTATCGGTAGTTGTAAAATAGGGTTATGGCAACAAAAATTCCACAAGAAGTTCTTTTGCGCGCTAAAAGGCTAAAGGCAGAAATTAGCAAGCATCGTTATCGTTATCATGTACTCGATAAGCCCACAATGAGCGACGAAGTTCTTGATTCGTTAAAGCACGAGTTGCAAGAACTGGAAAGAAAGTACCCTTCTTTGGTAACAGCCGATTCCCCCACCCAGGTTGTAGGGGGAAAGCCACTCGAGAAATTTACTAAAGTTTCCCATAAAACAAGAATGCTTTCCTTGGTCGATGTTTTTTCTCCCGACGAGCTCTATAGTTGGGAGGAAAGAATTGCGAAGTTAGTGGGGAAGAAAGAGCTTGTCGATGGTTATTTTGCCGAATTAAAAATGGACGGTCTTGCTATATCGTTAATTTATAAAAAGGGAATATTGCAAAGAGCGGCAACAAGGGGCGACGGCTGGGTGGGAGAAGATGTTACTGCGAATATCAAAACAATCTCCTCTATCCCGTTAAAACTAAATACAAAATCACCCTATTTTGAACGCGCATCGCAGAGTGCATTCGAAGTAAGGGGTGAAGTTTATATGACCAAGGAAGATTTAGAAAGAATTAACGCCAGACAAAAGAGGGCGGGTCTTACCCCTTTTGCGAATCCCCGCAATGCCGCTGCGGGAGCGGTGCGTCAGCTTGATCCTAAAATCACCGCCTCTCGCAACCTAAAATTTGCCGTTTATGAACTGGTTTCTGAATTAGGACAAAAAACACATAGTGAGGAGCACGCTATTGCTCAATCCTTAGGACTTCCTATTATCGAGTACAATCGCTTGTGCAAAACCAGCGAAGAGTTGGTGCGCTTTCATAGTGTATGGGAGAAAAAGAAAGAGAAGTTGCCCTATATGGTCGACGGCGTGGTGGTGGTAGTGGAAAATGAAAAAGTGCGCGCCAAACTTGGAGTGGTAGGGAAAGCGCCACGAGGTATGGTAGCGTTTAAGTTTTCTCCGGAGCAGGCAACAACAGAAATAACTGATATTAAGGTGCAAGTAGGAAGAACAGGTACGTTGACGCCCGTTGCCCTTTTAAAGCCCGTGCTCTTGGCGGGCTCAACGGTTTCCAAGGCGACACTCCACAACCAAGATGAAATAGACCGTAAAGACATTAGGATTGGCGACACTGTCGTTATCCACAAAGCGGGTGATATTATTCCGGCAGTGGTTAATGTTATTAAAAGTCTTCGCCCAAAGGGAGCAAAGCGCTGGCAAATGCCCCGTACTTTCGAAGGGTCAAAGGTTACGCGCAAAAGTGGCGAAGTTGCCTTTAGGGTAAGTGATAGTACCTTGGCGTCTGTAAAATTGCGCCAATTACAGTATTTTGTTTCTAAGTCTTGTTTTGATATTGTTGGTCTCGGTCCTAAAATATTAAAACAACTTTACAGAGAGGGACTGGTTAAAGACTACGCCGATATTTTTAAGCTTACTACCAAAGATTTAAGACACCTGGAAAGGTTTGGTGAAAAATCAGCGGAAAATATTGTTAGATCAATCGAGAACGCAAAGACAGTTAGCCTTCATAGCTTTATCAATGCGCTTAGTATTCCAACAGTAGGAGAGGAAACTGCCTTTGATCTAGCACAATATTTCGGTAACCTGCAAAGCCTAGCGAATGCAAGTTTAGAGGAGCTGAATAGTGTTTATGGTATTGGCCTACCCTCGGCCCAGACAATCGCGAATTTTTTTGCAAAAGAGGAAAATAAAAAAATCATCACAGACCTTTTGTCGTGCGGTATTAAAATAACTAATCCCTCTAAGGCAATAACTAGTGGACCACTTAAGGATAAAACTTTTGTTTTTACGGGAGGGTTAAAGACTATGACGCGAGGAGAGGCGGAGGGGAGGGTGCGCCAGTTAGGAGGAAGTACTTCTTCCTCTGTGAGTAAAGCAACAAGCTATGTTGTGGCTGGAGAAGAAGCGGGTTCAAAGCTAACCAAGGCGCAAACTTTAAATATAAAAATTATTTCCGAAGAGCAGTTTATTGATCTTATTAAAAAATAACCTGCCTTTTGCGGGTGTTGAGTTTAAGTGTAATCTTGCCTTTGTGATGTAATATTGCGCAAAGAGGTAGTATTTGGTGGTCCCGCCGGAGAATCGGACGGAGCAAGCTATAACGTCAGTTCCAGTATCAGCGGTTGGGAGTTCTCGGTGAGTACACCTCGAACGATAAGGGCGACGGCCGCGGCACCTGTTACTGTTCGAGCAAAAGCGAGAACTCTCCGTTGTCTCCCTTTACCGTTCGAACGCAGTGAGAACTCCACGTCATATTCATTACTGTTCGAGCGGAAGCGAGAACTATCGGGTCAGGTGTAATATTGGCTCTAGTAGTTCTCGAGATGTGCGCCTCGCTTTGCGTGGCGCAGCTCGCCCCGCCCGACTGGGCAGGGTTCTCTCGAACGATAAGGCGACGGTTGAGAGCTTGCCGTGTCCGGTCTCGGCGGGGTTCTCGGGCAGTAGCCCTCGAACAATAAAAAGTGACGATCGTTGCCCCCCTACTGTTCGAGCGGGAGCGAGAACTCTCCGTTACCCTCTTTACTGTTCGAACGCAGTGAGAACTCCTGCATCAGTTTCAGTATCAACGTCTGGGAGTTCTCGGTGTGTACACCTCGAACAATAAGAAGATGACGTGCGGGAGTTTTCGGCAATTACGCCTCGAACGATAAAAACAACCTCTCGCCACTTTATATTACGGTGCATTTACTTCGATACTGGGAAGTATCGAAGTAAATGCAAGAAACGCTACTGTGATACATTATTAATACATTTATAGGCTCACAAAAGTCCAATATGTTATGGACCGTAACACTTTCTTGCGTGGTCTGGTAATCTACGATAAGATATATTTATGACAAAGAAGATCTCGCAAAACGAAGTGGAGCGTATTGCGTGTTTGGCGCATCTCTCTTTGAATAGTGCGCAAAAAAATAATTTCGCTCATCAATTAGGCGACGTTCTATTGTACGTAAAGCAACTAACAGAAAAAGAACTTAGCACTGCAAAGAAGGAAGAAAAAAATTCCCCCACAAGAGAGGATAAGGTAGAGGGTTCTCCGATCGGGGTGGAGAAGTTACTAGAAAACGTTCCACAAAAAATTGAAACAAATATTAAGGTGCCAGCAGTTTTAGGGGGCGAAGATGGCTAGGTATACCTTAGTGCAACTAAAAGAAGAGCTGTCCTCTGGCAAAATAAACGCCCGTGAATTAATAGGCGAATATATTAAGCGTGCAAAACAAAGCAATCTAAATGCCTATATCACGCTTGACGAAGAGGAGGCACTAAAAGAGGCAAAGAGAGCCGAGCAGTTAGTAAAAACAGGAAAGGCTCACCCATTAACCGGTATTCCTATGGGGATAAAGGATGCAATCTCGACAAAGGGTCTGCGTACAACGGCCGGTTCCAAAATTCTCGAAAATTACATTCCTCCGTTCGATGCAACGGTTGTGGAGAAGTTGCGCAACGGCGGTGCGGTAATCGTTGGCAAGAACAATATGGATGAATTTGCTATGGGTTCTAGCACAGAGACATCGGGTTATGGTCCAACGCTTAATCCTTACAACAAAGAATGTGTTCCTGGCGGTAGTAGTGGCGGTAGCGCAGCGGCGGTAGCTGCAGGGCTTTGTGTCGCCTCGCTTGGCTCTGATACTGGCGGTTCAATCCGGCAGCCGGCTTCTTTTTGCGGGGTCGTCGGTTTTAAGCCAACTTACGGGCGTGTTTCTCGTTACGGTCTTATTGCGATGGCGTCGAGCCTAGATCAAATCGGCCCTATTACCAACAATGTCGCCGATAGTAAAATCATCTTTAAAACAATTGCTGGCTACGACAAGAAAGATGCTACCAGCCTTAAATCTCTTCCTCCTGCAGGTAAGGCAAAAAAAAGAGTAGGAATAATTAGGGAGCACCTAGCAAGTAACGCACTTGCGCCCAGTGTCAAAAAGGCAGTAAAGAATAAAATTGCCGAAATCGAAAAAGCTGGTTTTGAGATAGTAGAGCTAAATATACCACTTGTCGAACAGTCTCTAGCAATCTATTACATTATTATGCCGGTGGAAGTGGCGAGCAACCTGGCACGCTTTGACGGCATTAAATACGGTGTATCAGCAAAAGAAGAACGAACACTCAAACAGCTTTACACTAAAACCCGTTCGCAATTTTTGGGTAACGAAGTACAGCGACGCATTATTTTAGGTTCTTTTGTTTCAAGTGCGGGTTATTTTGATACTTACTACAAAAAAGCAATTGTTGCACAAAATAATCTAAGACAATCTTTTAAAAACGCCTTTGACAAGGTTGACTTTATTGTGGGACCTACTACCCCAACTACCGCTTTTAAGCTAGGGGAAAAACTAGACCCAATGGAAATGTACTTAAACGATATTTTTACCGTGCCTGCCAACATTGCTGGTCTGCCTGCTATTTCCCTACCTATCGGCAACGATGAAGGTGGCTTACCGATTGGCTTTCAAGTTATTGGTGCATTTGGAGAAGATGAAAAGCTACTGGATTTCGCGCAGTTAGTAGAAGATGTGTATACAAATAAATAAAATCTTATTATGGCAAAAGAAACACTAGAAACAAAAATTATCTTTGCCCTTCCCCGCTTATTAAAACGTCTCTTTGGGAAGGAAGGTAGAGTCCGTATAAAAAAAGGAAGCCTCGATCGTGAATCGGTGCGTAGGGATTGGCAACAAATCGAAGAAAAAATGTCGCTTAATAACCCCAGCGCCTTTCAGTCGGCGGTTCTTTCTGCCGATAAACTGCTCGATTATTGCCTAAAAGAGTTAGGCGCAAGCGGCGAAACTATGGGGGAAAGACTAAAAAATGGCCAATCATTATTTGTTGACGACGGTAGTTACCAGGCTGCTTGGGAAGGGCATAAGCAGCGCAATCGTCTTGTGCATGAGCATAATGCTGACTTTATGCACTACGAAGCGCGTGATGCCATTAGTAAATTCAAAGAGGCTCTTAAAGGATTATCGGCACTATGAAGCTAATACCTACAATTGGTTTAGAGGTCCACGTTCAGCTTAATACAAAAAGCAAAATGTTTTGTTCTTGCGATAACAACGCGCAAGACAAAAAGCCCAATACCATAGTTTGCCCTATTTGCTTGGGGATGCCTGGAGCGTTGCCTACACCCAATAAAGGAGCAATAAAATACGCTATTATGCTAGGCAAGTATCTGAGGGGAGAAATTGCACAACGTACCAAGTTTGATCGCAAACATTATTTTTATCCAGATTTGCCCAAGGGTTATCAAATTAGCCAGTATGACGAGCCGGTAGTCAAAGGAGGCAGGGTTAGTGTTGGCGATCTAAGTGTCAGTTTAGAAAGAATTCATCTCGAGGAGGACGCTGGTAAACTTACTCACCCTAAGGGGAAGGGATACTCTTTGGTTGACTTAAACCGTGCCGGGACACCATTGGTAGAAATTGTTACTAAACCAGAAATCACCTCTCCCGCGCAGGCGAAAGAGTTTTTGCAATATTTAAGGCTTATTGTCCGCTATTTAGGGATCTCCAACGGAGATATGGAAAAAGGGCACTTGCGGTGTGATGCTAATGTGAGTGTGAGAGCGCTACAAAAACCACAATCCTCCAGTGCACCAGTGGGCGAGTTAGGGACACCGGTGGAAATAAAAAACCTCAATTCCTTTTTAATGGTTGAAAGAGCATTAAATTATGAAATTAAAAGACAGAGCGTTCTTTTGCAAAACGGGGAAAAAGTAACTAAGGAAACTAGAGGCTGGGACGACGACAAGGGTGTAACTTTTAGCCAAAGAACAAAAGAATTTGCCCCAGATTATCGTTATTTTCCTGAGCCAGACATTCCTTGTTTGTATAATTTGGAAAAGAGCTTTAAGGTTACCCTACCAGAAAGTATGGAGGCAAAGCTTAACCGCGCTCGTAAATGTAACGTTGCCCAAAACGATCTAGAGGTTATTTTTCGCGACGATGAACTGCTTAAGCTCTTCGATAAAATTTCTTTAGAAAAAAATAACAAAGCCTGTGTTGCGAAAGCAATGAATATATTTATTAATATTCCTGCGGCGCGTGCGTTAAAGCCTGGCTTTGTTTTGGATTTAGCGCGTTCTTTGATAAGCGGTAAAATAGGGGCTCATAATACCAAGCCAATTATCAACGAGGGGTTAAGCACACATTCTTCATTTGCTAAAATTATAGAAGATGGTGGCTATGGTGTAGCGATAGAGGAAGAGAACCTGGATGCTACCATAAGAAGCGTGATCGAGAAGAATGCAAAGGTGGTAGCAGATTATCGTGCAGGCAAAAAAGAAGCTTTGCAGTACTTGTTAGGGCAGGTAATGCGCGAAACTAAAGGCAAAGCGGATCCCCGAGTTATCCACAATCTATTGCAGAAAGCGCTATAATAAATAAGTATGAGGAAAAATGGCAATCAATCCTGATGACATAAAAATTATCGACAGTGGCGGTGCCGAACATCCACTAATGAAAGAGCGTAAAGCAAACTATGCAGGTCTTATCGGCTTTGTTTTGATCTTCGGTTTTGTAATGGGTATTTTTGGTGGGGTGGCGGGGATGGTGCTTGCCTCGAGCTTACCAGAAGACGTACAGCAAAAACTTGGTCTTGCTCAGGTGAAAAACCTTGTTTCTGATGTTGTTCGTACAGAAAAGGTAACCGTCGATGAAGAATCTGCCACGATTGAAGTGGTGGGTAAAGTATCGCCTGCGGTGGTAAGTATTCTTTTTACAAAAAGTGTTACTGTCTCTGATCCCTTCGACCTCTTTGGTCAAGGGCAAAGAGTTATCGAAGAGCAAGGAGGGGGTACTGGTTTTATAATTACTGCCGATGGGCTCATTGTAACTAATAAACATGTTGTCTCCGATAGTAGTGCAAAATACACCGTGGTTTTGTCCGACGGCAAAACATACGAGGCAAAAGTTGCCGCACTCGATCCAACGCTAGATCTCGCTATAGTTAAAATAGAAGCAACGGGTCTTCCTGTAGTGCAATTAGGGAGCTCCGACGGGCTCAAGGTGGGACAGAGGGTTATTGCTATTGGTAATGCCCTTAGCGAGTTTCAAAACACTGTAACAACGGGTGTTTTGTCGGCAACTGGTCGCTCCTTGGTCGCTTCCGATGCAAGTGGTGGCAGGAGCGAGTCGCTTGAAGGATTATTGCAAACCGATGCTGCTATTAACCTCGGTAACTCAGGAGGACCATTGGTTAACTTACGGGGATATGTTATTGGTATTAACACAGTAACTGCCTCTGGTGCGGAGGGTTTGGGTTTTGCTATCCCAATCGACGAGGCAAAGGTAGCGATTGATTCGTTTACAAGAACCGGAAAAATTATTAGGGCGTATTTAGGTGTCAATACAATTCAAATAACTAAAGAGCTTGCTCAGAAGCGTGGTTTACCGGTGGAGGATGGATTTTGGGTTATTGGCGATCAGTACCAGGGTGTTCCTGCTATTTCGCCTGGGAGCCCAGCCGATAAAGCAGGGATAAGAGAGGGCGATATTATTGTGGCGATTGGCAGTGAGGTGGTTGGGAAAAACAACTCTCTTATTGCCGCTCTTCGTCGTTTCTCGCCTGGCGAACAAGCTGATGTTAAATTTTATAGAGAGGGGAGCGAAAAAACCGTCAAAGTCCGCCTCGGAGAGCGCTCTGATTAGTACTCTATTGTAATAAGTCGATTATAGCCTGCAAGGTCATTTTTACTTGTAATTTTTGCTTTTGGAAAAAGGACAGTAGCGTATTTTTTAATTACCCTAGCTTGATTGTGACCAATTTCTAAAAAGACAACTCTGGTTTTCTTGTCGTACTTTTTTTCTTTAATTTGCTCCAAGAGGTTAAAGATTAATTCATAACCGTTTTTCCCGCCCACTAGCGCTAGTTTGGGATCAGCCAAGCCACGAGCGTTTTTTTCTTTGACGTAGGGAAGGTTAGCGACAATGATATGCGGTACCTTGTCGATGTTTGCTAATAAATTAGAACGTACGATCGTAACTCTACTTAACAACTTATGGGTGGCAATATTTTTTCTTGCTACATTTAAGGCTTGCGGGGAGATATCGCTTGCTAATACGTTAATATTTTTTTTTGTTTTTTTGCAAATAGCAATCGCAATTGCGCCACTGCCAGTACCAATGTCAAGCAAAAGGTATTTTTTTGGTGCAAGACATTTTTTATTGCAATAATCGGAGGCGCGATTGACAATAATTTCGCTTTCCGCTCTTGGAATTAAAACATTTTTATTAACGTGTAAATCATTATTACAAAAAGTAGCCTTTTTGAAAATATATTGTAGTGGCGTGCCAAGAAGGCGCCGAGTAACGATTTTCTTTATTGATTTAAGTTTTTGCGCGCCTAGGATGTGGTCGCGATATGCGACAATATCACAGTTTTTGATTTTGAGAGTATGCTCTAAGATCAGCTCTGCTTCTTTTTGCGCATTGCTGATTGTTTTATTTTTTTCTAATTCAGCTGTGGTCGAAGCCAGAACTTCCTTGAGCTTGCAACCGTTGGAGAGCTTCTTGGTATTTAATCTCGATATCATAATTTTGTAGCGATTCTAGTATTGGCTCTAGTTGACCATTGAGAATTCTTTCTATTTTACCCCATGATTGGTTGACGCGGTGGTCGGTAATACGATCTTGGGGAAAATTATAGGTTCTAATTTTTTCACTGCGGTCTCCACTGCCAATTTGGCTTTTACGTGCTTGCGACCTTTCCGCTTGTTTTTTTTGCTCCTCCATTTCATAGAGGCGCGCACGTAAAACCGAAAGGGCTTTTTCACGGTTTTTTAATTGTGATTTTTCGTCTTGGCACGTTGTGGTAATGCCTGTTGGAATATGTGTTATGCGTACCGCGCTATCGGTGGTGTTTACGCTTTGTCCTCCGTGACCACTGGAGCGAAAAACATCTACTCTTAGCTCTTCGGGTTTTAACTCTATCTCTGTGGCGGGCACCTCGGGTAACACAGCAACGGTGGCGGCAGATGTGTGTATGCGACCAGATTTTTCGGTTTGAGGAACTCTTTGCACGCGGTGGACACCGCTTTCATACTGGAGCTTGGTGTAGGCTTCCTCGTTTTTAATTTCTGCGGTGAAATCCCTATAGCCACCAAGTGAAGTAATGGCGCTGTTAAGGAGGTTTACTTTCCAGCCATTGTGCTCACAAAAACGAAGATACATTCGCGCTAAGTCGCCCGCAAAAAGCTCTGCTTCTTCGCCACCAGTGCCCGCTCTTATTTCTAGAATTACTGCATTAAAACTAGGTGCTGTAGATAAAGCCAGCTTTTGCTTTAAGAGGCGAATGTCTTCAGTAGCTAACTTTTTTAGCTCTTCGTCGTTAGTACTTGCCGCAAGTGCTTCACTGTCGACAATCTGTTTAATTAGTGCTTCGTCGACCTTTGCCATATTTATATACTTGCTTTTTTCGCCTTGGTTTTTTTATCTTTTTTGATTTTGGGGGCGGTTGCCGCACGCATTTTCGCGCCCTTTTCTAGGCGTTGCTGATAACGAGTTACACGACCAGCGCTGTCAATAAATTTCTGATTGCCAGTATAGAAGGAATGACAGTTACTACAAACTTCTACCTCAATTTTGGCAACCGTGGCGCCTGTTTCGAACTTGTTGCCACAAGAACAGGTAATCTGTGCTTTCTCAAACCACTTTGGGTGTATATTTTTTTTCATATTTTTTCCGTTAATATGGTAGTATTCTAGCATATTTGTTATGTTTTTCAAGACTCGATATTGCTTGCCACAGCAGTTACATCGTCAAGGTCATCAAGGGCAGAAAGCAGATTAAACACTTTCTCTTCTTCTTTGTCCAGGGAAATAGTTTGCTTTGCATGCCAGGCAATTCTTGCATCTTCGATATTGTATCCTTTTTCTTCGAACCATTTTTTAACACTGGCGGTTTTTTCGGGAGCGGTAAGGATTAAATATTGATTACCTTCTTTTTCATAGTCATCGGCTCCGCTTTCGATAATATCCATTTCCGTTTCGCCCTCGTTTTTTTCTTCGATAATGATTTCTCCTTTTTGGTCGAAAAGATATTGCACAGCACCAGCAGCAGCAAGTTTGCCACCAAATTTGTTTAAAACGGCTTTGATCGATGCAATAGTGCGGTTGCGATTATCGGTGGCTACTGCAATAAGAATTGCTACTCCCTGCGCACCGTAAGCTTCGTAGAGAATTTCCTCGATATTTTGCGCACTCCCCCCCTGGGCTCGCGCAATCGCTCTTTCGATATTGGCAGCAGGCATATTGTTGGCACGCGCTCTATCTATGGCAAGACGAAGTTGAAAATTAAGTGCGGGATCCGCGCCGTTACGTGCAGCGACGGTAACGGCATTAGCAAGCTTAGTAAACAAATTACTGCGCTTTGCATCTGCAGCACCTTTTTGTCTTTTAATTGTAGACCATTTAGAATGACCGGACATATTTTTAGCTTAAATAATGGATACAGCAGTATATATTCTATAACAAAAGAGAGAAAAATCAATAATCAAGCTACCACGTAAGTTTTGATATTATCGGCTGGGAGCTTGCCCCGCCTTTTTAGATGGGGTTCTCTCGAACGATAAAAAAAGACAGTCTGTAGTTCTCGTCGCTTCGCTCCTCGAACGATAATCCTGTTACTGTTCGAGCGGAAGCGAGAACTCTCCGTTGTCTCCCTTTACCGTTCGAACGCAGTGAGAACTCCTGCATTATTTTCAGTATCAACGTCTGGGAGTTCTCGGTGTGTACACCTCGAACAATAAGAAGATGACGTGCGGGAGTTCTCGGCAATTACGCCTCGAACGATAAAAACAACCTCTTGCCACTTTATATTATGGTGCATTTACTTCGATACTGGGAAGTATCGAAGTAAATGCAGGAAACGCTATTACGATACATTATTAATACATTTATAGGCTCACAAAAGTCCAATATGTTGTGGACCGTAACATTAGGTTGATTTTTTTGCCCTATTACTATAGAGTATAACTTATGAATATTGAATATCGCGATAAAAAACAAAGTCGCAAACTCATAAAGATAATGTTTTCTGCCTATGAAATGAAGCGCATCTTCGACCGCGTTTATAAAAATATGGCAGCAGACGTGAACATTGCCGGCTTTCGCCCCGGCAAGGCGCCAAGAAAAATGATTATCGAAACTATTGGCACGCAAAAGCTTGCTAATATGGCAATTCAAGAAGCGTTGCGGGAGGGGTACTTAGAGGCTATTAGAAAAAAATCCATTAGCCCCCTTGGTAATCCCAGTATTAAGGTCAATAAACAACCTTCTTTTATTGAGGGGGATAAAGACGGTCTAGAATTCGAGCTAGAAGTTGATGTGATCCCCGAGGTTACTTTTACTAAAGACTATACTCGCATAAAACTACCTCATAGCAAGGAGGACGCCGTTGTTACGAAAAAAGAGCTAGATATCGCAATGGAGGTGCTTGCTCAAAGGAAGGCGGATCTTAGGCCCGTAAAAAGAGGGGCAAAATTTGGCGATAAAGTAGAGATTACTTTCCAAGGGTACGAAAGGCATGTTGCGCTCGAGAAGCTTGCAAGCAAAAACCACCCACTAATTTTGGGTAGTAAAACATTAATCCCCGGCTTCGAGGAGGAAATCGTTGGTCTTAAGAAAGGCGAGAAAAAAGAGTTTAAAATTCAATTCCCCAAAAATTATCACGCTAAGGATGTGGCGGGTAAAAAATATCTTTTCAAAGTAACCGTGGACAATGTAGAGGAAATAATAATACCAAAAATAAACGAGGAGTTTGCAAAAAGTCTTGGCGCAAAATCGTTAGTTAATTTACGGTCGTTAATTAAGAAGAACCTAGAAATAGAAAAAAGAAATAGAGATTTTCAAGCGCTAGAAGACGCACTTGTCCGCGAGTTAGCAAAGATTGCACGGGCGGAACTCCCCCGAACCCTCGTTACGGCAGAAGAACGACGTCTGCGCAAGCTGGTTGAGGAAGTGGCGCAAAACCAGGGTATTAGCTTTGAACAGTACCTCAAGAATATCGAAACAACATCGGAAAAATTTTCTGCCGATATTGTAAAGCAGGCGGCTACCAATGTGTTGATCGGTTTATCTCTAAGAGCAATTGCACAAAAAGAAAAGATCAAGCTAAGTGAAAATGATTCCTTGAAAGAGGTTGTTGCTTGGCTTATCGATAAAGTAAAAAAATAAATATGACATACCTTGTACCTAGTGTAATCGAAAAAAGCCAGTTTGGAGAGAGAGCTTACGATATTTACTCTCGACTTTTAAAGGATAGGGTGATCTTTATTGGGGGAGCGATTAACGATGAGGTTGCAAATCTTATTATTGCGCAAATTCTTTTTTTGCAATCCGAAGATGAAAAAGACGATATTCGCCTATATATAAACTCTCCGGGTGGAGCGGTGACTGCCGCGCTGGCGATCTATGACACCATGCAACATGTTAAGCCCGATATAGAAACAATTTGCGTTGGCCAAGCGGCGAGCGCGGCTGCTGTTTTGCTTAGTGCGGGGGAGAAGGGAAAGCGCTTTGCCTTGCCAAACTCGCGTATTATGATTCACCAACCAATGGGCGGGGCGGAGGGACAGGCAAGTGATATTGCGATTGCAGCTAAAGAAATTCTGCGCGTTAAAAAAACTTTGAACGAAATATTAGCTCAACATACCGGTAAAAGTAAAACTCGGATTGAGCAAGATTCTGAGCGCGATCGTTTTATGACTGCTCTCGAGGCTCAGAAGTATGGCATTATCGATAAGGTTGTAAAGTAGGCGATTATTTTCTTGCCATAAATAGTGGCATCGAGACACAAGACGCAAGAATAAAAACAGGATTCAATATTCAGGTACCGAGCATCTATTTTTGCGCGGGGGTTCTTGTTTTGCTCGAACAGTATTAAAATTATCGTTCGAGGAGCGAAGCGCCGAGAACCCCGCCCGGTGGGGCGGGGCAAGCTCCCAGTCGTCACTTTTTATCGTTCGAGGGCTACTGCCCGAGAACTCTTGACCGCTAGTATCAAATCTCACGTAGTAGTTCTCACTGCGTTCGAACAGTAAAGTGAGTAACGGGAAGTTCTCGCTTCCGCTCGAACAGTAAAGAGGGCAACGGAGTAGTTCTCGCTTCCGCTCGAACAGTAACAGGATTATCATTCGAGGAGCGAAGCGCCGAGAACTATCGACCTTCATTTTATCGTTCGAGGGCTACTGCCTGAGAACCCCGCCGAGACCGGACGGGGCAAGCTATCGATCGCTAGTGCTGAAACCGACGCGTTAGTTCTCGCTTCCGCTCGAACAGTAACAGGATTATCATTCGAGGAGCGAAGCGACGAGAACTACAGACTGTCTTTTTTTATCGTTCGAGGTGTACCCACCGAGAACCCCGCCCGATCGGACGAGGCAAGCTATCAACCGCTAGTAAAAAACTTGCGCAAATAGTTCTCATCGTTCCGCCTACGGCGGATACTCTTCGAACAGTAAAAAAATTCTCCCTACGCTCGAGAACAGTAGCAGGTATCGCATAGTGTGTTACTTATGTATTTCATCTTTTGTACTATGTACTTATCTAGTACACATTGTTGACTTTTGTTTTTGTATCAGTTAAAATTAATATTGTTAATGCCATAAATAAATGGCAGTGATGTTTTTTGACAATCAGTCGCTATGCGAGTAACTACATAACATCGGTTTTTATGTGGTTGCAAGAATACAGGGTTGTCAATCCCTGTATCAAAATTGAGCCCTAAGTCGCACAATTTAATTTGTGCGCAAAAACTATATTAAGAGTTTGATCCTGGCTCAGGATGAACGCTGGCGGCGTGCCTAACACATGCAAGTCGAACGACCCCTTCGGGGGTAGTGGCAGACGAGTGAGTAACGCGTGGGAATCTACCCCAGACACAGGGATACCTGGCCGAAAGGTTAGTTAATACCTGATATTCTCGCAAGAGAAAAGCTCCGGCGGTTTGGGATGAGCCTGCGTCCTATCAGCTTGTTGGTGAGGTAATGGCTCACCAAGGCTATGACGGGTAGCTGGACCGAGAGGTTGACCAGCCACGATGGGACTGAGACACGGCCCATACACCTACGGGTGGCAGCAGTGAGGAATCGTGCGCAATGGACGAAAGTCTGACGCCGCGACGCCGCGTGAAGGAAGAAGCTTCTCGGAGTGTAAACTTCTTTTCCATAGGACGATTATGACGGTACTATGGGAATAAGCCACGGCTAACTTCGTGCCAGCAGCCGCGGTAATACGAGGGTGGCAAGCGTTATCCGGATTTATTGGGCGTAAAGAGCGCGTAGGCGGTTTCACCAGTCTTAACATAAATCTCATTGCCTAACAATGAACCTTGTTAAGATACTGTGGAACTCGTGGATGGCAGGGGCAAGCGGAATTCCCGGTGTAGGGGTAAAATCCATTGATATCGGGAGGAACACCAATGGCGAAGGCAGCTTGCTAGGTCATTTCAGACGCTAAGGCGCGAAAGCGTGGGGAGCGAACGGGATTAGATACCCCGGTAGTCCACGCCGTAAACGATGCTGACTAGCTATAGGGAGTATCGACCCTTCTTGTAGTGAAGCTAACGCGTTAAGTCAGCCGCCTGGGGAGTACGGTCGCAAGACTAAAACTCAAAGGAATAGACGGGGGCTCGCACAAGCGGTGGAACATGAGGTTTAATTCGACGATAAGCGAAAAACCTTACCAGGGTTCACCCTATTAGAACCCCACGGAAACGTGGGGGTGCCTTCGGGAGCTAATAGGTCGGTGATGCACGGTTGTCGTCAGCTCGTGCCGTGAGGTGTCCCGTTAAGTCGGTCAACGAGCGCAACCCTTACTCTGTGTTGCTTCGGTGTCACGCCGAAGATCTCACTGAGGACTGCCTCGCCTATTGAGCGGGGAGGAAGGTGGGGATGACGTCAAATCAGCGTGTCCCTTATGCCCTGGGCAACACTCGTGTTACAATGGTCAGCAACAACGGGTTGCAAGTCCGCGAGGACAAGCTAATCCCTGAAATCTGACCCCAGTTCGGATTGTAGGCTGAAACTCGCCTGCATGAAGCCGGAATCGCTAGTAACCGTGGATCAGAACGCCACGGTGAATACGTTCTCGAGCCTTGTACTCACCGCCCGTCAAGTGAGCCGAGTCAGCAATGCCCGAAGTACCCCAGTAGGGGTACCACGGCAGGGTTGGCGAGGAGCGCTAAGTCGTAACAAGGTATCCGTAGGGGAATCTGCGGATGGATCACCTCCTTTCTAAAGGAAATTCCTATTAGATTAGGACGGCTCTTTTGCTTTAAGCGTTAAGAGCTGGTCGATCTCCGATTTTCGGAGCTTATTCTTGCAACCGCATAGAGACTGAGGCTAAAAAAGACACCAAGGTGTCTTTTTTGGTTTGAAAACATCTATCCTGCAGAGAAGGCTGCAAAAGTTCACTAACATATTGGACTCTTTTTCTTTCTTTTTTAGTTTATGAAGTATAAGTTCTCGCTCCTGGCTCGAACAGTAAAGAGAGTAACGGTCGTCATTTTTATCGTTCGAGAGAATTGCGCGTAGCGCCATCTCGAGAACTATCAAGCGCTAGTATCGAAACTTGATAGTTCTCACTTCGTTCGAACAGTAAAGAAATACCACGATTATCATTTTTTATCGTTCGAGGTGTACCCACCGAGAACTCCCGACCGTTATTTTTATTGTTCGAGGCGTACTCGCCGAGAACTATCTACCGTTGATACTATAACTAACGTGATAGTTCTCATTGCGTTCACACAGTAACAGGTACCACGGTCGCTACCCTTATCGTTCGAGGGCTACTGCCCGAGAACTCTGAACCGTTGATACTGGAAATGACGTTGTAACTTGCCCCGCACCTTCAGGTGTGGGGTTCCCGCTCTCACTCGAACAGTAACAATAGGATTAAGCAGTCTTGGAGCTTGGGAGATATTTCGGTAATATAATCGACTATCTAACAAAGTAGCTTTCAGCAAGACTTTTTTTGCTACCCAAGCCAGGGTATTAGCAAGCAACCACCACTGCAATACATTATTAATACATTTATAGGCTCACAAAAGTCCAATATGTTATGGACCGTAACAAAGGCATTACTCATTTTTTATTATGAGGTATAATATATATGTAAAAGGAGCGGTTTGGTTATAGCACAATCAAGTAACCAAGAAGAACCTGTTCGTGGGTTTTTAGGTTGGTGGCTGGTAGCAATGCCACGCCGTTATTGGTTTATAGCGAATCAATTTGGGCAAAAAATTCTCATTTATTTTTCTGTGGCTGAGCTTCTAAAGACATTGTTTGCACCCTGGAAAAGGGATTCCTATATGCCCATTAATGCGAGTCTCGATGTAGTTATTAAGGCAATATGGGAAAATTTTATAAGCCGCCTAATTGGTTTCCTAGTGCGCTCTATCACAATTTTTATTGGTACAACTTTTGCACTGGCAGGGTTTTTAGCTATTTTAGCACTGCTTTTGGTGTGGCTCTTTGCTCCAGCGATTGCGGTACTTGTTTTAATAAGGGGTTTTTAGGAAATGACAACTTTTGATTTAGACAAATCGCAGGCGCTAAAACTTTTCCAGCGAGAGAGGGTTGTGAATTCGGTTATTTTTAAAATTTTGCGCTATATTGCATTGGTGGTAGTATGTTTATATCTTTTCTTGTGTGTCCTGACGCAGTATTGTCCGGCTTATCTTAATAGTCTACTTGCCCTTGCCACAAGCGCTACTATTCTTTGGCTATGGGTCGATCAATATTTACAATACAGCGTAAAGGGTGGGGTAAAAAATAGTGAAAATCTTGTCGACCAGCTCGAGTCCGATGCTATTGAGTTCTTAATTTACGCCCGTACACTTGCCGAGAAGAAAGGTGGTAATGTTGATGCGGGGGTATTGTGGTTAGCGATGAATGGAACAATGGTAGGGCGTTACTTTTTTGTTCGTTGTGGCTTTGTTAATGCGGAACAGTATTCTGGCTATATTGCACAATATTGGCAAGAGCAGAGCAAGCAAAACCAGTATTGGCCTAACGAACTTATAATTGCCATTACTCGCTTATCTTCTCGTGGAAGAGTGGCTTTAGCGGATCTTCTTGTAGGGTTGGTGTCGGCGAGTAAGCTCTGGCAAGACATTATTACTAATAATAAATTAGAGGTCAAAGACGCGTCGATAATTTTGGGTTGGTACAAAAAACATAAATCACTAAGCGAAAAAAAGCCCTTTTGGATGAAAGAAACTGCAGAAGGAGTGGTGGGGAGAGATTGGGCTTATGGATATACGCCTAATTTGTTGCTTTATGCTCACGATCTTAGTACTGTTGCCGCGGCGGGGCAAGAAATAAAAATATACGGACGAGAAAACGAAACGAAAGAACTCGAACGCGCCTTAAGCAAAGCAGAAAGCAATAATGTTGTTTTAGTCGGCGAACCAGGGGTGGGAAAAACAACTATCGTTCACCAGTTGGCGCAGAAAATCTCTAAAGGAAGTGTAGGTCCCGCCCTTTTACATAAGCATATCTGGTCGCTTGATACAGGTCGCTTAACAGCTGGCGCAGACGAAGGCGGGGCAATTGAGGCGCGTTTACAAAAAGTTCTCGACGAGGTAACGCGCGCGGGTAATATTATTCTTTTTATTGATAATATTCATAATCTTATGAGCAGAGAGAAGGCGGCAGGAGTTGTAAATGCAAGTGCAATCTTGCTTCCCTATTTAAGAGGGCGCGGTTTGCAAATAGTGGGTGATACGACAGTCGAAGATTACCACGATGACATCGAGAGTAATCTAGAGGTCGCTGCTCTCTTTTCTAAAATAGAGGTCAGGGCACCGGCAAAAGAGGACGTTATCTATGTATTAGTTGACTCAGTGCCAAGTTACGAATATCGCTACGGCGTGGTATTTACCTATGCGTCTGTTAAAGAAGCAATTCGCCTAAGTGATCGCTACATTCGTGACAAGCCATTTCCTGCCAAGGCTCTTGAGGTGCTCGATGATACAGCGGTTGCCGCTTCTCAGAAGAGGATTAAGCTTATTACACCCGAACTCATTAGTGAAACAGTATCAATTAAAACTAATGTACCGGTGGGAGAAACGACGGCAACAGAAAAAGAGAGACTGCTTAACCTTGAAGATATTTTACACAAACGAGTTATTGGTCAGGATGAGGCAATTCGCTCCGTTGCCGCTGCCTTAAGGCGTGCGCGTAGTGGCTTAAGCCGAGAGAATAAGCCGGTGGGTACATTTCTTTTTATCGGCCCCACCGGTGTTGGTAAAACAGAGACGGCAAAGGCACTAGCGGAGGCGTATTTCGGCTCTGAAAAACGAATTATTCGTCTCGATATGAGTGAGTACCAGAATCAAGATTCTTTAAGTCGTTTAATTGGCTCTCCCCCTGGTGGTGGGCAAAAAGGAACGCAAGGAGCTTTGACAAAGGCAATTAAAGACGAGCCATTTTCCGTGGTGTTGCTTGATGAAATTGAAAAATCGCACCCCAATATTCTCAATGTGTTTTTGCAGGTTTTAGACGAGGGTCGTTTAACCGATGGTACTGGCAGGACGGTTGACTTTACAAACTCAATGATTATTGCCACGAGCAACGCAGGTGCGGAGGATATCCGCCAGTACATTCGACAAAATGTTGCCTACGAACAATTTGTAAAAATTCTTATGGACCTCTTGCAGAAAAGAAATATTTTTCGCCCTGAGTTTTTAAACCGTTTCGATTCGGTGGTAGTTTATCGTCCGCTTACCACAGAGGAATTAATTAAGGTTGTTGATATTATGATTGGTCGTGTTGCAAAGAGTCTTGCTAATAGAAACATCGTGCTCGATGTAACTCCTGCCGCCAAGCAAAAATTAGCCCAACTCGGCTACAGCCCTGAATATGGAGCGCGTCAACTGGGGCGCACGGTGCAACAAAAGCTCGAAGACCCACTTGCAGAAAAGTTACTGCGCGATGAAATAGTAGATAATAGCACGGTGCGCATTGATGTTGCAGACATATCTGATTAGGTGTAGACCAAAAGCGTCTTTATTGCTAGTATTAGCTTATGGAAGAAAAAAAGAAAAAAAGAAAAAAAGAAACAATCAAAGACCTCCAACGTGTGCGCGAGGCAACAAGCAAGCATATTGCCCGTTTTAAGATTGAACTTCGTCAGCAAGTCTTCAAATATGTTTTGGCGGCGATAGGTTTAATTGCGGGTTTAGCGTGGAACGATGCTATTAAGAGCATTATCGAGTATTTGTTTCCTTATAGTGTAGCAGGTACCGTTGTAGCCAAGTTGCTTTACGCGCTAATTATAACTTTAGTCATTGTAATGTTTAGCGTTTACACGGCCGGTGTCCTAGAGGCAGAAGAAAAAAAGAAGCCAAAATGATTGTTCAAGAAAATGTTTCTCTTGCCCCCTTTACTACATTTAGGGTAGGCGGCGACGCACGCTATTTTGTTTCTGCTTCTACGGAAGAGGAGTTAATACAGGCAATTAAACTTGCACAAGAAAGAAAGATTGAAGTTTTTGTTTTGGGGGGTGGGAGTAATCTGATTGTTAGCGACAATGGCTTTGATGGCCTTGTTGTCAAGATGGATGTAAAGCAGTATCGAGCGGAGAAAACAGATATTTTTACACAAGCAGCGGTGCCATTTGCGCAAATTGTTAACTTGGCAGCAGAAAAAAGCCTAGCAGGGCTAGAATGGGCGGGAGGGATTCCTGGTACGGTAGGAGGAGCGGTAAGAGGAAATGCGGGGGCCTTTGGTGGAGAAACAAAGGATATTGTTAAAACTGTTACTTCGATTGATATAAAAACGGCTAAAAAAGTTACGCGTAAAAAAGAAGAGTGTGGGTTTGGGTATCGTGAGTCGATTTTTAAACATAATAACGAAATAATAACAGAAGTTGTTTTTTCGCTGACCACAGGAAATAAAGAAGATATTATTAGCAAAGTGCGTAGCAATATTCAATATCGGCTCGAAAGACACCCTCACGACTTTCCTAGCGCGGGCTCCGTTTTTAAGAATGTTCCGGTAGAAAATATTTCTTCTGCTAAGTTGAGATATTTTCAGGAATCCGTAAAAACCGATCCTTTTCCAGTGGTGCCTGCGGCAAAGATTATTGCCGAGGCGGGTTTAAGTGGGTATAGGGTAGGTGGAGCGCAGGTTTCCCCAAAACATACCAACTATATAATTAACTGTGGCAATGCAGTAGCAGGCGATATTCTTAAACTCATTGAGCACATAAAAAAAGTAGTAAAAGAAAAGTTTGATATTGAGCTTCAAATTGAGCAGTATGTTGTTAAGTAAGGTATAATAAGAATATGCGTTTATCGAAGACAACTATTACGCCAACAAAAAATATTACTAGGGACGCCGATACGGTGAATAGCCGTTTGTTAGTGCAGGGTGGCTTTGTGCGCCAGTTAATGGCAGGTAGCTATATTTATTTACCCTTTGGTTTGCGCGTGCTTAATAAAATAAGAAATATTATTCGCCTGGAAATGGATGCCCTCGGGGGGCAAGAAATATCGATGCCCGCTTTACACCCGGCTAAAAACTGGAAAGCTACTGGGGGCTGGGACTCAATAGACGTACTGTTTAAAATTAAAAGCCGTACAGGAAAAGACTACGCGCTGGGGCAAAGCCATGAGGAAGTTGCCACTCCCCTAATGAAAGAATTTATCAACTCCTACAAAGACTTGCCAATGGCTATTTATCAAATTAACTGGAAGTTTCGCGATGAATTGCGTGCTAAAAGCGGTATTTTAAGGGGGCGTGAGTTCGAAATGAAGGATATGTATAGCTTCCATGAGACACGGAAAGATTTCGAAAAGTTTTACAACGATGTTAAGCTCGCCTATGTACGAGCGTACAATAAGTTAGGCTTAGAGGTAAAAGCAACAGAGGCTTCGGGTGGCAGTTTTTCCGATAAAATTTCTTATGAGTTTATGGTTTTAACGGCGGCGGGAGAAGATGATATTTTATACTGCAACAAGTGTGATTATTGTGTTAATGACGAAAATACTCCCCTAAACGGTAACGAAGAATGCCCGCGGTGTAAACAAGGAACGCTTGTAGAGGCAGTAGCCTCCGAGGTGGGTAATGTTTTCGACCTGGGGAAGAAGTATGCAGAAAGTTTTTCTTTAACATATATCGGTCGCGACGGACAGCCCCGTTATCCTGTTATGGGCTGTTATGGCTGGGGAACAACAAGAACTATGGGGGTGATTGTAGAACACTTTAACGACGAAAGGGGAATTATTTGGCCTAAAAGCATAGCCCCTTTTAACGTGCATTTAATTGCAATGAGGGGAGCAGAGAGCCAAGGCGAAAATTTGTATAAACTTTTACAAAAAGAAAAAGTAGAAGTTTTGCTCGACGACAGAGAGGGGATTTCTGCGGGTGAGAAGTTTGCTAGCGCCGACTTGATCGGCTGCCCTTACCGCCTTGTTGTTTCTCCAAAGATTGGAGAAGGAAAGGTGGAGGTTAAAAAAAGAACAAGCGACAAGGTGGCGGTTGTGCCCACTTCCTCGCTTAAAGAAACTCTAGATATTTAGCAACAAATCACCAAGGGGTGGTGTTGTTTCTTTCGCCAGGCTTTCTTCGGCAGACGATGGCATAAAAGAAACAGAAGATCGCCCAGACAATATGTCGCCGAGAGAAAGAATGGTTGCTGGTGAGGCATACTGTCGATTTACTGGTGGTCAACAAATGGATACAGCCGGGAGTACATTTTTCCCAAGCCATATCGTGGTAAGTGCTTCTTCCGGAAAACGGTCTTTTCTTGAAATTAGATATCGTCGGGCTCAGCTGGCGCATAAGGGTCCATATGTGCCCGAAGACAGTGTTGAGTTAAGTGTTGCTATTTCCGATCAATATGAAAATTTGCCCCCTACATCAATTTCAGGTGTTCGCAGAGTAGTGAGGCCTCACACCGTTATCTAGTTTACCGTTTGTTCTTGCCGTGTGCGCAGAAGACGGCAAGAAAGACTTGTCTTGATGGACTGTGTTGTCGAGTAAAGACGAAGACAAATTAAGTACAGGGTGGCTCTTAAGAATTCAATTTCCTTTGTAGTTTTTTTATTTGAATAATATCGTCAACTCTATTTCTTAAACCCTCTGTTTGTGTAACATACGAAATGTCAAGAATTCCTTTTCTTACTCGTTCGATGATGTCTATTAGCTCCTCTGGCTTGTAAAATTGTTGCGTTCCCTGCAGACCGCCTTTTTGCCTGAGTGCCTCGTATAGTTCGGTGAAATTTTGTGCACTGCTAATGGTGATTTTTTTCTCGACCTCTTTTGGTGAAGTATTTTCTTGATCGTGATGAATCCTTTCTTTTGATTCAAGATATTGCCGGATAACCGGAATCTTTTTAAGGTAGTTCTCGAACATGTCTACGTAAGGGTGGACAGCCAAGTCCGTATTTTCATAGCCACCGGCCTGCTCAGGGTACTCAAAAGCTGGTGTTGCGAGGTCTCCACCTTCTATCCATGATTTTCTTAATCCTGTGGATTGAACCTCACTATCATCTTCAATACCACCGATCCATGCACGCCCATAGTTATCTCGGCAAAACATAAACCTGAGTGTCCCGTCGTTCGAAGGGAAGATTTCGACCGTAATTGGTCCATAAACTTTTGTTTTTTGTTTCCAGGAAGTTATCAGTCTTGAAAAATCTGGCGATTGTTCAGTGGTAAGCCTTATTTCTTCCGGTGGATTTTTTTTACCAGGTTCAGAGTAAAAATTTCCATCTAACCTCCTTGGTTTTGTTTCGATTTGCTCGTAGTATTCACCTTCTTTTTGACCATCGTATTTTTTTGCTGTTCCTGCAAAGATTAAACCAAATTCTTTTACCTTTAATATAGATGCATCATCTTGTGTGATTTCGGAAAGCGCTCTTTGTACGGCTATCGGCAAGGTAACGCTTTCCTCGCTATACCCTTTCCCAAACCATGTAATCACTCCATTTCTATACATTGTATAATCTGGTAGATAGCGCCATACTCCTTGAGAGTTACTGCGATAATAAGTGCGCGCCGTGATTTTACCTTGATTTTCAACATATCCGACCACGGCAATTCTTCCGTACTCTGCATCGTATCCTGAAGAAGAGAGCCATACCGCCGACTCTCCAAGAGTAACCTTGTATTTCGGCAACAGACCTTCTTTCTTGAGTATTTCTGGTGTTAAATATTCTCCCAGGTAATCATCTCCTCTGACTTCTATTTTTTCGAAAATGTTTTCTACTTCTTCGTCTTTTATGGTCTCTATTTGGAATCCTTCAATTTTCTCTCTCGCTTCTCGAAGTTCATCAACCTTTTCTGATCGTTCCTGCTGGATGCCTTCTCCTAATACTTGATTTAAGGCTTCTTGCTCGACTCGCTCAAGCGATGCGCGAGCGTTAAATCCAGATAATTGCGCTATTTTGCCTCGTGCAACGTTAACGACCCAATTAAGACCCCACAAACGATTATATTCAGGTGTATAAATAAAATCTGCTCCCGACAACCTACCGTTTCGCTTAGCCTCTTCGAGTATGTCAACCAATTCGCTCCTTAATAGGCGCTCGACCTCATTCACATCTGTCTCTGCGAGGATTTTTTCTACTTCCGACTCTTTTCTCTTCTTTTCCTCGGCGAGTTGAGGAAATCTTCTTTCTGCTTCGGCTTGTAGTAATTTAATTTGCTCATAGTATTCGAGTTTTTTGCCGTAAACAGTATGCATAAAAT